>Ga0182741_1000051_pt1 | contig 192138 bp, 189 predicted proteins | sample eDN5th37CBELigOP_FD_128874 | JGI IMG/M metagenome (GOLD analysis project Ga0182741, IMG submission 128874) | Enriched Organic Plus compost microbial communities from Emeryville, California, USA - eDNA 5th pass 37_C BE-Lig OP (version 2) (version 2) ...
ACGTCGCCATGGACGTGCAGCTGATCGTGCCGATCGCCATGGAAGAGAAGCTCCGCTTCGCTATCCGTGAAGGCGGCCGCACCGTCGGTGCAGGCATCGTCTCCTCGATCATCGAGTAATGAAGGTTTGTGCAGGAACGCTCGCTCTGGAGCGAGCGTTTCCGCGTAACAAGGAACAGATGAAATGAACGGTCAAAACATCCGCATTCGCCTGAAGGCGTTTGATCATCGGATCCTTGACGCTTCGACGCGGGAAATCGTGTCGACTGCCAAGCGTACCGGTGCAAATGTGCGCGGACCGATCCCGCTTCCAACACGGATCGAGAAGTTCACGGTTAACCGGTCGCCGCACATCGACAAGAAGAGCCGCGAGCAGTTCGAGATGCGCACGCACAAGCGTCTTCTCGATATCGTTGACCCGACCCCGCAGACGGTGGACGCGCTGATGAAGCTCGATCTGTCCGCTGGTGTCGATGTCGAGATCAAGCTTTAATCGGCTTGAGGACGGAAGGAACGAACCCGATGCGTTCAGGTGTTATTGCACAGAAGCTGGGCATGACCCGCGTCTATAACGACGCCGGCGAGCATGTGCCGGTGACGGTTCTCCGCATGGAGAACTGCCACGTGGTAGCTCAGCGTACAGTTGAAAAGAACGGTTACACGGCTGTTCAGCTTGGCGTTGGTATCGCCAAGGTAAAGAACACGTCCAAGGCTATGCGCGGTCATTTCGCGAAGGCCGAGGTCGAGCCGAAGGCGAAGCTCGCGGAATTCCGCGTTTCGCCGGATAACCTCCTCGAAGTCGGCGCTGAAATCACCGCCGAACACTTCGTCGCCGGCCAGAAGGTCGACGTGACGGGTACTTCGATCGGTAAGGGCTTTGCCGGTGTTATGAAGCGTCATAACTTCGGTGGCCATCGTGCTTCGCACGGTAACTCCATTACTCACCGCGCTCACGGCTCGACCGGTCAGCGTCAGGACCCAGGTAAGGTGTTCAAGGGCAAGAAGATGGCTGGTCACATGGGCCAGACCCGCGTAACCACGCAGAATATTGAAGTTGTCTCGACGGACAGCGATCGCGGCCTGATCCTGGTTCGCGGTGCGGTTCCGGGCTCCAAGGGTGCCTGGATTCTCGTGCGCGACGCGGTAAAGGTCTCGCTGCCTGAGAACGCGCCAAAGCCGGCCGCTCTGCGTGCAGGTGCCGCGAAGGCCGAAGCTGCCGCGACTGAGGGAGCCGAATAATGGATCTCACGATTACCACTCTTGAAGGCAAGGATGCCGGCAAGGTCAAGCTGAACGAAGAAATCTTCGGCCTCGACCCGCGTGACGACATTCTTCAGCGCGTCGTGCGCTGGCAGCTGGCTCGCCGCCAGCAGGGCTCCCATAAGGCTCAGGGCCGTGGCGACGTAAGCCGCACCGGCGCCAAGATGTACAAGCAGAAGGGTACGGGCCGCGCTCGTCACCATTCGGCTCGCGCACCGCAGTTCCGCGGCGGTGGTCAGGCTCACGGACCGGTTGTCCGTTCGCACGATCACGATCTGCCGAAGAAGGTTCGCGCTCTTGGCCTGCGTCATGCCCTGTCTGCAAAGGCAAAGGCATCTGACCTGATCATCATCGATGATCTGGCTGCAACGGAAGCCAAGACGAAGCAGCTTGTTTCGCAGTTCGCCAAGCTCGGTCTTGAAAATGCACTCCTCATCGGCGGTGCAGAGATCGACGTGAACTTCCAGCGCGCGGCTTCGAACATCCCGAACATCGACGTTCTGCCAGTGCAGGGCATCAATGTTTACGACATCCTTCGCCGCGGTAAGCTCGTTCTTTCCAAGGCGGCTGTCGAAGCCCTCGAGGAGCGTTTCAAATGACTGATCTTCGCCATTACGACGTGATCGTCAGCCCGGTTATCACCGAGAAGTCCACCATGGTTTCCGAACACAACCAGGTCGTCTTCAACGTAGCCCGCAAGGCAACGAAGCCGGAAATCAAGGCTGCAGTCGAAGCGCTGTTCGGCGTCAAGGTTACCGCAGTCAACACTGCAGTGCGCAAGGGTAAGGTCAAGCGTTTCCGCGGCCTTATCGGGCGCCAGAGCGACGTCAAGAAAGCGATCGTTACTTTGGCCGAAGGCCAGAGCATCGACGTTTCGACCGGTCTCTGAGAGGCCATGGAGTAAGAGACAATGGCACTCAAGCATTTTAATCCGATCACGCCAGGCCAGCGTCAGCTGGTCATCGTGGACCGTTCGGAACTCTACAAGGGCAAGCCGGTCAAGTCCCTGACCGAAGGTCTGTCCAAGAAGGGTGGCCGCAACAACACCGGTCGTATCACTGTCCGCTTTCAGGGCGGCGGTCACAAGCGTTCGTACCGTTTCATCGACTTCAAGCGCCGCAAGCTTGACGTCGTCGGCACCGTGGAACGCCTGGAATACGATCCGAACCGCACCGCGTTCATCGCGCTGATCCGTTATGAAGACGGTGAACTGGCCTACATCCTGGCTCCGCAGCGTCTGGCTGTCGGCGACAAGGTCGTTGCAGGCAACTCCGTCGACGTGAAGCCGGGCAACGCAATGCCGCTCGCTTCGATGCCGGTTGGCACGATCATCCACAACGTCGAGCTGAAGCCGGGCAAGGGCGGTCAGATCGCTCGTTCGGCTGGCACCTACGCGCAGCTCGTCGGCCGCGATCAGGGCATGGCTATTCTGCGCCTCAACTCGGGTGAACAGCGTCTGGTTCCAGGTGCCTGCTTCGCTTCGGTCGGTGCAGTGTCCAACCCGGACCACGGCAACATCAACGACGGCAAGGCCGGTCGTTCGGTATGGCGTGGCAAGCGTCCGCACGTTCGCGGCGTTGCAATGAACCCGGTCGATCACCCGCATGGTGGTGGTGAAGGTCGTACCTCGGGTGGTCGTCACCCTGTCACTCCGTGGGGCAAGCCTACGAAGGGCAAGAAGACGCGCTCGAACAAGGCGACCGACAAGTTCATCATGCGTTCGCGCCATCAGCGCAAGAAGTAAGAGAGGTAGTCTGAAGTGGCTCGTTCAGTTTGGAAAGGTCCGTTTGTCGACGGCTATCTTCTCAAGAAGGCTGAGAAGGTACGCGAAGGCGGTCGTAATGAAGTTATCAAGATGTGGAGCCGCCGCTCCACCATCCTGCCGCAGTTTGTCGGCCTGACTTTCGGCGTCTACAACGGCAACAAGCATGTGCCGGTGTCGGTTTCGGAAGAAATGGTCGGACACAAGTTCGGTGAATTCGCGCCTACGCGTACCTATTACGGTCACGGCGCGGACAAGAAGTCGAAGAGGAAGTAACGATGGGCAAGGCTAAAGCTCCCCGTCAGCTCAAGGACAACGAAGCGCAAGCCGTTGCCCGCACGCTGCGCGTCAGCCCGCAGAAGCTGAACCTTGTTGCGAGCATGATCCGCGGCAAGAAGGTGAATGCGGCACTTGCCGATCTGACGTTCTCGCGCAAGCGGATCGCCGATACGGTCAAGAAGACGCTTCAGTCCGCAATTGCGAACGCTGAAAACAACCATGACCTCGACGTCGATGCTCTGATCGTCGCCGAAGCTTATGTCGGCAAGTCGATCGTCATGAAGCGCTTCCACGTCCGTGGGCGTGGCCGTGCAAGCCGGATCGAGAAGCCGTTTTCGCATCTCACCATTGTTGTCCGCGAAGTCGCGGAAAAAGGGGAGGCCGCATAATGGGTCAGAAGATTAATCCGATCGGTCTTCGTCTCGGCATCAACCGCACCTGGGATTCGCGTTGGTACGCGAATACCGGTGAGTACGGCAAGCTGCTGCATGAAGATGTCAAGATCCGCGAATTCCTCACCGAGGAACTCAAGCAGGCTGCGATCTCTAAGATCGTGATTGAGCGTCCGCACAAGAAGTGCCGCGTGACGATCCATTCGGCTCGTCCGGGCATCATCATCGGCAAGAAGGGTGCAGACATCGAAAAGCTCCGCAAGAAGCTTTCCGAGATGACCAATGCCGACACGTCGCTCAACATCGTTGAAGTTCGCAAGCCGGAAATCGACGCTACGCTGATCGCCCAATCGATCGCTCAGCAGCTCGAACGCCGTGTGGCATTCCGTCGCGCCATGAAGCGTGCCGTTCAGTCGGCAATGCGTCTTGGAGCCGAAGGTATCCGTATCAACTGCTCGGGTCGTCTGGGTGGCGCGGAAATCGCTCGCATGGAATGGTACCGTGAAGGTCGCGTTCCGCTTCACACGCTTCGCGCCGATATTGACTACGGCACGGCAGAAGCGAAGACCGCTTATGGTATCTGCGGCGTGAAGGTCTGGGTCTTCAAGGGCGAGATCCTTGAACACGATCCGATGGCTTCCGAGCGTCGTGCGGTCGAGGGTGACAATCAGGGTTCCTCGTCGAACCGCCGCCGCGAAAACGCTTAAAAAGCGGGCCGCGGGCGAGAAATTTGGAGTAGAGAACAATGATGCAGCCTAAGCGCACCAAGTTCCGCAAGCAGTTCAAGGGCCGTATCCACGGCAACTCGAAAGGCGGCACGGATCTGAATTTCGGTGCATTCGGTTTGAAGGCGGTTGAGCCGGAACGCGTCACTGCACGTCAGATCGAAGCGGCCCGCCGCGCGATCACCCGTCACATGAAGCGTGCCGGTCGCGTGTGGATCCGCATCTTCCCTGACCTGCCGGTAACTTCGAAGCCTACCGAAGTCCGTATGGGTAAAGGTAAGGGTTCGGTTGACTACTGGGCGTGCCGTGTGGCACCAGGTCGCGTGATGTTTGAGCTTGACGGCGTACCCGAAGATGTGGCACGCGAAGCCCTCAGACTCGGCGCCGCAAAGTTGCCGATCAAGACGCGCTTTATCCAGCGCATTGCTGAATAAGAGAGAGGCAACTATGAAAGCCGCAGACGTTCGGGCGAAGAGCCTCGATCAACTGAATGACGAGCTGGGCACCCTGAAGAAAGAGCAGTTCAACCTGCGCTTTCAGAAGGCAACCGGCCAGCTCGAAAAAACCGCGCGCGTGAAGCAGGTTCGCCGCGACATCGCGCGTATCAAGACTATTGCCCGCCAGAAGGCGGCCGCAAGCAAGGCATAAGGAAGAATATAATGCCTAAACGCGTTCTGCAGGGCGTTGTCGTCAGCGACAAGAATGACAAGACTGTTGTGGTCAAGGTTGAGCGCCGCTATTCGCATCCGCTCCTCCAGAAGACCGTGCGTCAGTCTAAGAAGTACAAGGCGCATGACGAAAACAACCAGTTCAAGGTCGGCGATTTCGTTTCCATCCAGGAATCGGCTCCGATCTCGAAGGACAAACGCTGGGTCGTTCTGACGAACGAAGCAGCAGGCTAAATTATAAACACGCAGCTTAGGTAGGGCAGGAGCCCTTAACCAGCTGAGAGGAAAGAAGGCGGCCAGTCATGATTCAGATGCAAACAAACCTCGACGTGGCGGATAATTCCGGCGCACGTCGTGTCATGTGCATCAAGGTGCTGGGCGGCTCGAAGCGGCGTTATGCTTCTGTTGGCGACATCATTGTGGTGTCGATCAAGGAAGCTATTCCGCGCGGCCGCGTCAAAAAGGGTGACGTGATGAAGGCGGTTGTTGTACGCACCGCCAAGGACATCCGTCGTCCGGACGGCAGCGTTATTCGTTTCGATAACAATGCAGCTGTTCTCATCGATAACAAGAAAGAGCCAATCGGCACGCGTATCTTCGGACCGGTTCCGCGCGAACTCCGCGCAAAGAACCACATGAAGATCATCTCGCTGGCTCCGGAAGTTCTGTAAGGAAGCAAGACGATGCAGAAGATTCGCAAAGGCGACAGCGTTGTCGTGCTGTCCGGTAAGGACAAGGGCCGTAAGGGCGAAGTTCTCAAGGTTATGCCGAAGGATGAGCAGGCGCTCGTTCGCGGCATCAACATTGTAAAGCGCCATCAGCGTCAGACCCAGACTCAGGAAGCCGGCATTATCTCCAAGGAAGCGCCGATCCACCTGTCCAACCTGGCAATTGCTGATCCCAAGGACGGCAAGCCGACCCGCGTCGGTTTCCGCGTCGAGGACGGCAAGAAGGTTCGTGTCGCAAAACGTTCTGGAGCGCTGATCGATGGCTGAAGCTAAGGCACTTCCCCGCTTCAAGAAGCTTTACAACGAAAACATTCGTAAGGCCCTGCTTGAAGAATTCAAATACGACAACGAGATGCAGATTCCGCGCATCACCAAGGTTGTCCTCAATATGGGCGTTGGCGAAGCCACGGGCGATTCCAAGAAGCCTGCGGTTGCTGCTGAAGATCTCAGCCAGATCGCCGGCCAGAAGGCTGTCGTGACCCGCGCCCGTAACTCGATCGCAACCTTCAAGTTGCGTGAAGGCATGCCAATCGGCACGAAGGTTACCCTTCGCCAGGACCGCATGTATGAATTCCTTGATCGTCTTGTCACGATCGCTCTTCCTCGCGTCCGCGACTTCCGCGGCCTGAACCCGAAGAGCTTTGACGGCCGCGGCAACTATGCCATGGGCATCAAGGAGCACATCGTGTTTCCGGAAATCAACTACGATAAGGTTGATCAGATCTGGGGCATGGACATCATCGTTTGCACGACCGCCAAGACGGATGATGAAGCGCGCGCTCTTCTGCGTGCATTCAACTTCCCCTTCCGGCAGTAACGGCAAGCGTAGCGAGGTATATTAATATGGCCAAGACTAGCGCAGTCGAAAAAAACAAGCGCCGCGAAAAGTTGGTTAAGCGTCACGCTGGCAAGCGTGCACGTCTGAAGGCGATCGTAATGGATCAGGGCCTTCCGCTGGAAGAGCGCTTCCGCGCCACCATCCGGCTTGCCGAACTGCCGCGCAATTCATCGAAGGTTCGTATTCGCAATCGTTGCGAAGTTTCGGGCCGTCCGCGTGGTTACTACCGTAAACTGAAGATGTCGCGTATTGCGCTCCGTCAGTTGGGTTCGCTCGGTCAGGTACCGGGCATCGTCAAGTCGAGCTGGTAAGGAGTAGCATATGTCTGTGTCAGATCCTATCGGCGATATGCTGACCCGTATCCGCAACGCAGTAGGCCGCAAGAAGACCAAGGTTACGACCCCGGCTTCCAAGCTGCGCGCTCGCGTTCTCGATGTCCTTCAATCCGAAGGCTACATCCGCGGATACACGCAGAGTGAGTTCGTGAACGGCAAGGCCGAGATCGAAATCGAACTGAAGTACTATGAAGGTGTTCCGGTTATCCGTGAGATCAGCCGCGTATCGAAGCCTGGCCGTCGCGTTTACGTGTCAGTCAAGTCGATCCCGCAGGTCGCGAACGGCCTCGGCATCTCGATCCTCTCCACGCCGAAGGGCGTGATGGCGGATCATGAAGCCCGTGAACAAAACGTTGGTGGTGAGCTGCTCTGCCGCGTCTTCTGATGCGGTTGACAGCGAACAGATAAAAGACAGGTATCAAAATGTCTCGTATCGGTAAGAAACCCGTGCCGGTCCCGGCAGGCGTGACCGCCAGTGTTGATGGGCAGATCGTCAAGGCAAAGGGCGCGAAGGGTGAACTCTCCTTCGTCGTGCACGATGAAGTTCTGGTCAAGATGGAAGACGGCGCTGTAAGCGTCGATCCGCGCGATCAGTCGAAGGAAGCTCGTTCGAAGTGGGGCATGTCCCGCACGATGATCTCCAACATTTTCGTTGGCGTGAAGGACGGCTTTGAGAAGAAGCTCGAAATCAGCGGCGTTGGTTACCGCGCCGCCATGCAGGGCAAGAACCTGCAGCTTTCGCTCGGCTTCAGCCACGAAGTGATCTATGACGTGCCTGCCGGTATCACGGTTGCTGTTCCCAAGCCGACGGAAATCGTCGTTTCGGGCATCGACAAGCAGCAGGTCGGTCAGGTCGCGGCTGAGATCCGCGAATATCGCGGCCCCGAGCCTTACAAGGGCAAGGGCGTCAAGTATGCTGGCGAGAAGATCGTCCGCAAAGAAGGCAAGAAGAAGTAAGGGAAGCGCGTCATGGCATCGCCAAAAGAAACTTTGCAGCGTCGCGCTGCTCGTGTACGCCGCCAGATCAAGGCTGTGGCCAATGGCCGTCCGCGTCTCAGCGTGCACCGTTCTTCCAAGAACATCTACGCCCAGATCATCGACGACGTTCGCGGCGTTACGCTCGCGGCCGCTTCGACTCTCGATGGCGACCTCAAGGGCAAGCTCAAGACCGGCGCCGACTCCGCAGCAGCTGCTGCCGTTGGCAAGCTGGTTGCTGAGCGCGCCGTCAAGGCTGGCGTCAAGGACGTAGTGTTCGACCGTGGTGCATTCATTTACCACGGCCGTGTGAAGGCTCTCGCCGAAGCTGCCCGCGAAGGCGGCCTCAGCTTCTAATTAGCATTTGTGCTTCCGGAAAAGAAAAAGGAAATCAGGATATGGCACAGAGAGAACGTAACCGCGAGGATCGCGGCCGTGAGGAGCGCGACAGCGAATTCGTCGATAAGCTCGTTCACATCAACCGTGTTGCCAAGGTCGTCAAGGGCGGCCGTCGCTTCGGTTTTGCTGCGCTCGTCGTCGTTGGCGATCAGAAGGGCCGCGTAGGCTTCGGTCATGGCAAGGCACGTGAAGTGCCGGAAGCTATCCGTAAGGCTACGGAAGCCGCCAAGCGCGACATGATCTTCGTACCGCTGCGTTCGGGCCGTACGCTGCATCACGATGTCGAAGGCCGTCACGGCGCTGGCAAGGTTCTGCTTCGCGCGGCTCCTGCCGGTAAAGGTATCATCGCCGGTGGTCCAATGCGTGCAGTGTTCGAAACGCTTGGCGTTCAGGACGTTGTCGCCAAGTCGCTCGGTTCGTCGAACCCTTACAACATGGTTCGTGCGACGTTCGATGCTCTGAAGCATCAGATGCATCCGAAGGACATCGCTGCACAGCGCGGCATCAAGTACTCGACCCTTCAGGCTCGCCGCCATGATGTGGTCGGTTCGGAAGAATAGCCGATAGTTTGTGTTAGTCCGGGGCCACGCAGTTCCAGCAAAAGTGTAAAGCGGTTTTGCCTTAGAATTGCGAGTAAATGGCCACCGGATACGCCATAGACAAGGATTTGAGTGATGGCTGAGAAGAAGGGCAAGACGGTTACGGTCGAGCAGATCGGAAGCCCCATCCGTCGTCCAGCCGAGCAGCGCGCAACGCTGATCGGTCTGGGTCTTAATAAAATGCACCGCCGCAGCACGCTGGAAGATACTCCGGCAGTCCGCGGCATGATCGCCAAGATTCCACACCTCGTTCGCGTTGTGGACGAGGCGTGATAGCGCAGGGAGATAGAGATATGAAACTCAACGATCTGCGTGATAAGCCAGGTTCGGTCAAGGCGCGCAAGCGTGTTGGTCGCGGTATCGGTTCGGGCACCGGCAAGACCGGCGGTCGCGGCGTCAAGGGTCAGAAATCCCGTTCGGGCGTTTCGATCAATGGCTTCGAAGGCGGCCAGATGCCAATCTACCGCCGCCTGCCGAAGCGCGGCTTCACCAACATCTTCGCAAAGAGCTTCAATGTTGTATCGCTTGGCCGTATTCAGGCCGCTATCGATGCAGGCAAGCTCGACGCCAAGGCTGTTGTGAACCTCGATTCGCTGAAGGCTGCTGGCGTGATTCGTCGCGCCAAGGACGGCGTTCGCATCCTTTCGGACGGCGAGTTGAAGGCAAAGGTTGCCTTCGAGGTAGCCGGTGCTTCCAAGGCTGCAGTCGAAAAGATCGAAAAGGCCGGCGGTAGCATCAAGCTTCCGGAAGCCGCTGCCGAATAAGGCTTCGATACAAAAATAAAAAGCGGCGGCCTTAGTGCCGCCGCTTGCACATTTATGCCAATGCGCATATCTGGGTAGGGTCTTTTTAGTCTCGAGGCGCGACCGCTGTAGATTGCGCTGACGGGGGCGGAGGACCGGAGACTTTTCACCGGAGAAATTTAATGGCATCGGCTGCTGAACAGCTAGTTTCCAATCTCAATTTTTCGGCTTTCTCGAAGGCAGAAGAACTCAAGAAGCGCATCTGGTTCACGCTGGGTGCTTTGCTCGTATACCGGTTCGGCACCTATATTCCGCTTCCCGGCATCAATCCTGACGCACTAGCGCAGGCATTCCAGCAGCATAGCCAGGGTGTGCTCGGGCTCTTCAACATGTTCGCCGGTGGCGCCGTGGGCCGAATGGCCATTTTTGCGCTCGGCATCATGCCCTATATCTCTGCCTCCATTATCGTGCAGCTCATGACGTCGGTCGTTCCGTCGCTTGAAGCGCTGAAGAAGGAAGGCGAGGCGGGTCGCAAGATCATCAATCAATACACGCGTTACGGCACGGTGCTTCTGGCGCTTGTGCAGGCCTACGCGATTTCGGTCGGCTTGCAGTCGGGCAATGGCATTGTCACCAATCCGGGGCCGTTCTTCATCGTTTCATCGGTGATTACCCTTGTCGGCGGCACGATGTTCCTGATGTGGCTCGGCGAGCAGATTACTGCGCGCGGTATCGGTAACGGCATTTCGCTGATTATCTTCTCCGGCATCGTGGCCAACCTGCCGCACGCCATATCCGGCACGCTGGAACTGGGCCGTACCGGTGCGCTGTCGACGGGCCTTATTCTGGGTGTCATCATCCTGGCCGTTGTGCTGATCGCGGTCATCGTTTTTGTTGAACGCGCACAGCGTCGCCTTCTGATCCAGTATCCGAAGCGTCAGGTCGGCAACCGCATGTTCCAGGGCGACACGTCGCACCTGCCGTTGAAGCTCAATACAGCAGGCGTTATTCCTCCGATTTTCGCCTCGTCGCTGCTGCTTCTGCCCGCAACGATTGCAGGCTTTGCCAATACGACGGAAATGCCTGCTTGGGCGACGACCATTCTCAATGCGCTCGGTCACGGGCAGCCGCTTTACATGCTGTTCTACGCTGCATTGATGGCATTCTTCTGCTTCTTTTATACGGCCATTGTGTTCAATCCCAAGGACACCGCTGACCAGCTCAAGAAGCATTCCGGCTTTATTCCGGGCATCCGTCCGGGTGAGCGCACGGCCGAATATATAGACTATGTGCTGACACGCATCACTGTTGTCGGCGCCATCTATATCGTGCTTGTCTGTCTCCTGCCGGAATTCCTGATTTCCGCAACCGGTGTGCCGTTCTATCTCGGTGGCACCTCGCTGCTGATCGTTGTGAGCGTGACGCTCGATACGGTTGCGCAAATTCAGGGGCATCTGATCGCCCATCAGTACGAAGGGTTGATCAAGAAGTCCAAACTCAGAGGTGGGAAACGCAATAAATGAGACTGATACTTCTTGGGCCGCCCGGAGCAGGTAAGGGGACGCAGGCTGGACTTCTTACCAAGAAGCATGGAATTCCTCAGCTCTCGACTGGCGATATGCTGCGTGCGGCAGTCGCCCAGCAGAGTGAGATCGGGAAGCGCGCCAAGGCCGTGATGGATGCCGGGCAACTGGTTTCCGACGAGATCGTGAACCAGATCGTGTCGGAGCGTATCGATGCTCCTGATTGCGCGAACGGTTTCATCCTTGACGGTTACCCGCGCACAGTGCCGCAAGCGCAGGCTCTGGGAACCATGTTGGCGGGCAAGGGCCTCAAGCTCGACGCAGTGATCGAGTTGAAGGTTGACGAGAATGCACTCGTCAAGCGGATGGAAAGCCGTGTGGCTGACACGATTGCCAAGGGTGGTCAGGTTCGCTCCGACGACAATCCGGAAGCTTTCCGGAAGCGTCTCGTGGAGTACCGCGAAAAGACTGCGCCGCTTTCCAGCTATTATGCGGGTACCGGTGAGTTACGCGTCATCAATGGCATGGCGCCGGTTGAAGAAGTTACTGCCGAGATCGAGAGGATTCTGGTTCCGGCATAGAATTAAGAGGCTTGAAGAAGCCTTGTTCCATGCGGGCAGGGAATGCGTGAAGCGTTTTCTGCCCGTTTATTGCTTCCAAAAGTTGATTGAATCGTCTGTGAGCCCGGTTTCAGGGCTTTACCGACGTTTAAGAGTTGACTTTTTCGGACGATTCCGTCAAAGACTGCGCCACTTCAACTGGTTTTGAACGGCGGGTAGCGGCGGAAATCGAAAGAGGCCGATACCGGTCGTTTAATGCTGTCTGGTTGATCGCATCTGCCAGATGGAAACTTTATAACTCAAGGAGAACAGACGTGGCACGTATCGCTGGCGTCAACATCCCGACGAACAAGCGCGTTGTTATTGCGCTTCAATACATCCACGGGATTGGACCGAAATTTGCGCGGGAAATCGTAACGAAGGTTGGCATTGCTGACGATCGTCGCGTTAACCAGCTGTCGGATGCTGAGGTCCTTCAGATCCGCGAAGCAATCGATGCTGACTACCAGGTCGAAGGTGACCTGCGTCGTGAAGTTTCGATGAACATCAAGCGCCTGATGGACCTGGGTTGCTACCGCGGCCTGCGTCATCGCCGTTCGCTGCCGGTTCGCGGCCAGCGCACGCACACCAACGCACGCACCCGCAAGGGTCCGGCGAAGGCAATCGCAGGCAAGAAGAAGTAATTTCGACGGGACGCATGTTCCGTCGAGCCTTTCCGGTGCGCCGGTTGGGTTTGATGCTGGTCCTTTCTCGAGGACCGGTGTAGCCGCTGGAATTACGGCGGTGTAGAGATCGATTGAAAGGACTATCATGGCCAAGGAAGCCACGCGCGTTCGCCGTCGCGAGCGTAAAAACATCTCGTCGGGCGTTGCCCACGTAAATTCGACGTTCAACAACACCATGATCACCATCACGGATGCTCAGGGCAATGCGATTGCCTGGTCGTCTGCCGGTGCTCAGGGTTTCAAGGGTTCGCGTAAGTCGACCCCGTTCGCCGCTCAGATCGCTGCCGAAGATTGCGCCAAGAAGGCGCAGGAACACGGCATGCGTTCCCTCGAAGTCGAGGTTTGCGGACCGGGCTCTGGCCGTGAATCCGCGCTGCGCGCCCTTCAGGCTGCCGGCTTTGTGATCACGTCGATCCGCGATGTTACGCCGATCCCGCACAACGGTTGCCGTCCGCGCAAGAAGCGCCGGGTCTAATCCTCGTTCACATGCCGTACGAGCCTCGGGCTTTTCAAGTTCGGGGCTCCTCTGCGGTTTCTTCACTTGATCGCTACGATAGGATGGTAGCGACGATTGATAGAGGGATACTCACATGATCCAGAAGAACTGGCAGGAACTCATCAAGCCGAACAAGGTGGATTTCATCACCAACGGCTCCCGCACGCATGCAACCGTCGTTGCTGAACCGCTGGAACGCGGCTTCGGTCTGACGCTCGGCAATGCCCTGCGTCGCGTGCTTCTGTCGTCGCTTCGCGGCGCTGCCGTGACCGCCATTCAGATCGATGGCGTTCTGCATGAATTCTCTTCGATCCCGGGCGTCCGCGAAGACGTTACGGATATCGTTCTGAACGTCAAGGAAATCGCCATCCGCATGGAAGGCGAGGGCCCGAAGCGCATGGTCGTCCGCAAGGAAGGCCCAGGCGTCGTTACGGCTGGCGACATTCAGACCGTCGGCGATGTCGAGATCCTCAATCCGGATCACGTCATCTGCACGCTGGACGAAGGCGCTGAAATCCGCATGGAATTCACCGTCAACACCGGCAAGGGCTATGTGCCTGCCGACCGCAACCGCGCGGAAGACGCTCCGATCGGGCTTATCCCGGTCGACAGCCTGTATTCGCCGGTTCGCAAGGTGTCGTACAAGATCGAGAACACCCGTGAAGGTCAGGTTCTCGATTATGACAAGCTGACGCTGAACATCGAGACAAACGGCTCGGTTAGCGGTGAAGACGCAGTGGCTTACGCTGCTCGTATTCTCCAGGACCAGCTGGCGATCTTCGTCAACTTCGAAGAGCCTCAGAAGGAAGCTCCGCAGGAACAAGTTGCGGAACTGGCCTTCAACCCGGCTCTGCTCAAGAAGGTGGACGAACTCGAACTGTCGGTCCGTTCGGCAAACTGCCTGAAGAACGACAACATCGTCTACATCGGCGATCTGATCCAGAAGACGGAAGCCGAGATGCTGCGGACTCCGAATTTCGGCCGCAAGTCGCTCAACGAGATCAAGGAAGTTCTGGCATCGATGGGTCTCCATCTCGGTATGGAAATCCCGTCCTGGCCGCCGGAAAACATCGAAGATCTCGCAAAGCGCTACGAAGACCAATATTAAGACCGGCAATCCGGCTAGAACTAATTAAGGAGAAGGCTCATGCGTCACGGTAACGGATACCGTAAGCTGAACCGCACTGCCTCGCACCGCAAGGCGATGTTCGCCAACATGGCTGCTTCGCTTATCGAACACGAGCAGATTGTGACGACGCTTCCAAAAGCTAAGGAAATTCGCCCGATCGTTGAAAAGCTTGTCACGCTCGGCAAGCGCGGCGATCTGCATGCCCGCCGTCAGGCTATCTCGGCTATTCGCGACGTCAAGCTCGTCGCCAAGCTGTTCGATACGCTGGCTGCTCGCTATGCAACCCGCAATGGCGGCTACATCCGCATCATGAAGGCCGGCTTCCGCGCTGGCGACAACGCGCCGCTGGCCGTTGTCGAATTCGTGGAACGCGACGTCGATGCAAAGGGCAAGGCTGACCGCGCCCGCGTCGAAGCCGAACAGGCTGCGGAAGCAGATGCAGCGTAATCTGCGCTGATTTTCGATTGCTAAAAAAGGGTCGCCTTGCGCGGCCCTTTTTGTTTGCGCATTTGACGGAAAATTGCACGGCTTTCATCCAACGTCACAATGTAGCCCTTTATCCTTGTCCTCAGTTGACTACATTCAAGATTGATTTCATGTCCGCTTTCACAGAAGCGGCAGTAGGCTTGATAAGCGCGGAGTATGTGCATGAATTGGCGACGTCTAGGTATATTGGGGCTTGTACTGACATCCATCGGATTGGCTGTGCCGCCAGCTGTGGCGCAGGACGCGCCTGCGACGCCTCAAAAACAGATACCGCTCAATCGTGCCGATATGCAGTTGTCCTTCGCTCCGCTTGTGAAGGAAACAACTCCGGCTGTTGTAAATGTCTATGCCGCGCGTCAGGTGCAGGCGCGTTCGCCCTTCGCTGGCGATCCTTTTTTTGAACAATTCTTCGGACGACAGTTCGGTGAAAGCAAGCCGCGCATCCAGCAATCGCTCGGTTCCGGTGTGATCGTTGACAGTTCGGGCATCGTGGTGACGAACAATCACGTCATCAAGGATGCCGATGAAATCAAGGTCGCCTTGTCAGATGGTCGCGAGTTTGAAAGCAAATTGCTTCTGCGCGATGAAACCACTGATCTCGCTGTGCTGAAGATCGAAGCGAAGGACAAGTTTCCGGTGCTCGGCCTCGGCAATTCCGATGATGTGGAAGTTGGCGATCTGGTGCTGGCGATCGGAAATCCATTTGGCGTTGGCCAAACTGTGACGAGCGGTATCGTGTCCGCCCAATCGCGCACACAGGTTGGCATTTCCGATTTCGATTTCTTTATCCAGACTGATGCCGCCATCAATCCCGGAAATTCGGGCGGTGCGCTGATTGACATGCGCGGGCGCCTGATCGGCATCAACACCGCAATCTATTCGCGTTCCGGCGGCTCGGTGGGGATCGGATTCGCGATTCCTTCAAACATGGTTCGCGCCGTTGTTGAAGCCGCTCAAAAGGGCAGCACGAGTTTCGAGCGCCCTTATATCGGCGCGACTTTCCAGGGTGTGACCGCCGATCTGGCCGAAGGTCTCGGCATGGACAAGCCGTACGGCGCCTTGATCACCGCGATCGCAAAGGGTGGACCGGCTGAAACCGCAGGGCTGAAAATCGGCGATGTGGTTTTGTCCGTTCAGGGAGTTCGCGTCGATAATCAGGACGTTCTTGGCTATCGTCTTTCGACGGCGGGCATTGGCAACACCGTGTCGGTTGAAATCATGCGTAATGGCAAGAACCAGACCATCCCGGTGAAACTGTCCAAAGCGCCGGCTGTCAAGGAAACGGAACCGCAGGTTATTGAAGGCGATAATCCCTTTGCGGGAGCATCCGTGCTTGAGCTCACGCCCTCCGCGGCTGCAAAACTGCGCCTCAAGCGCGACAGTCAGGGGGTCGCTATCATTGACATTTATTCCGGTTCGCCGGCAGCCCGACTGGGCTTGCGCCCCGGCGATATCGTTCGCAGCATCAACGGAAATTCCATTCGCACCGTGGGCGATCTGACTGCGATTCTGGAAGCGGGGCGCGGTCTCGCATGGCGGCTTGAGGTGGAGCGCAACGGAATGCTGTTGCGCCAGTTTGTGCGCTAAGCCGATGCTGGCAGATCGCTAAAAGTTGCATGCCGCTTCGGGCCGCATTATGCCTGAAGCGGTATAGTCTTTGATAGAGCAATTGAATGAGCGACCTTTTTTCAGCAGCGGCAGACCCGAACGCGGACCGCAACCGGCCGCTTGCTGACCGCCTGCGACCAAAGCATCTGTCGGAAGTGACCGGTCAGGAGCACTTGACCGGACCCGAAGGTGTACTGACGCGCATGATCGCATCCGGCTCTCTCGGCTCCATGATTTTCTGGGGGCCTCCCGGAACCGGCAAGACGACGGTCGCCCGCCTGCTTGCGGGAGAGACCGATCTGGCGTTCGAGCAGATTTCGGCGATTTTCTCGGGTGTTGCTGATCTCAAGAAGGTTTTTGAAGCTGCGCGCGCCAGACGCATGTCCGGTCGGCAGACCTTGCTTTTCGTGGACGAAATCCATCGCTTCAATCGCGCGCAGCAGGACAGTTTTCTGCCGGTCATGGAAGACGGCACCGTCATCCTGATTGGCGCCACCACGGAGAATCCGTCTTTCGAACTCAACGCCGCTCTTTTGTCCCGGGCGAGGGTGCTGACTTTTCACCCTCATGATGGCGAGAGCATCGCGACGCTTCTGACCCGCGCTGAGGAGCAGGAAGAGCGCCCGTTGCCGCTGGACGAGGAAGCACGCGCCAGTCTCATTCGCATGGCCGATGGGGATGGGCGTGCTGCGCTGACGCTTGCCGAGGAAGTCTGGCGCGCTGCGCGCCCGGATGAGGTGTTCACGGCAGAAAAACTACAGGACGTGGTACAGCGCCGCGCTCCCGTCTATGACAAGGGGCAGGACGGGCATTACAATCTGATTTCCGCGTTGCATAAATCCGTTCGCGGATCAGATCCGGATGCGGCGCTCTATTATCTTTCGCGTATGTTCGATGCGGGCGAGGACCCCTTATATCTCGGTCGGCGGCTTGTGCGCATGGCGGTAGAGGACATTGGCCTTGCCGATCCACAGGCCCTTGTTATCTGCAATGCAGCCAAGGATGCCTATGACTATCTGGGGTCGCCGGAGGGCGAACTGGCCTTGGCACAGGCCTGCGTTTATCTTGCGACCGCGCCAAAATCGAATGCGGTTTATATGGCCTATAAAGCCTCTATGCGTGCGGCCAAGGAAAACGGTTCGCTGCTGCCGCCGAAGCATATTCTCAATGCGCCGACCAAGCTCATGAAGAACGAGGGATATGGCGAGGGCTATGCTTACGACCATGATCAGCCGGATGCTTTTTCAGGGCAGGATTATTTTCCCGAGAGCATGGGCAGACAGAAATTCTACGACCCACCGGAGCGGGGCTTCGAGCGGGATATTCGCAAGCGCCTGGAATACTGGGCTCGCTTGCGGCAGGAGCGTCAGGGACGCAGATGATGGCAGGAGCGGTTCTGTTTCAACAGAACCGCTCTTTTCATCTGGATATGCGCTATCCCCATAGTTATCCACATTCGTCCACAGTCCAAGTCGCGGCCATATTCGCCGCGGCTTTTAATTTGCTTCTTCACAAGAGGTTGTAGTCGTCTGAGAGGACCGACCTGTCATTAGAAAGGTCTTCTTAATCTTTACATTTTATCAATCTTTGCAAAGAGACGAGGTTTTCCATGATGCGCGTTTTGTTTCTCGTCGCGCTCGTGATCCTTGGAGGCTGCGCGACCGCCCCACGGCAGGTCACCAATGTGTGCGCGGTCTTCGATCAACGCGACGGTTGGTTCAATAACTGGCAGACGGCTGCCACGCGGGTTTCGCGCGAGTTCGGTGTTCCGGTTCCGGTTCTGATGGCCACGATCTATACAGAATCGGGCTTCCGGCCCTATGCGCGCCCGCCGCGCACCAAGATACTCTGGATCATTCCGTGGAAGCGGTCGTCCAGCGCCTATGGCTATTCGCAGGCGTTGAACGGCACGTGGGATCGTTACAAGCGGGAAACGGGTCGCTGGACGGCATCGCGCACCAATTTTGCGGACGCGGTCCACTTTATCGGCTGGTATCACTATCAGAGCCACCTGAAGAACGGCATCAATCGTGCCGATGCCTACAGCCTTTATCTCGCTTACTATTCAGGCCATGGCGGCTATGCACGCGGCGCCTGGCGCGGGAATGCGACGGCGCTCAACGGGGCAAAACGGGCCCAATCCATGGCCAATCGTTATGCCGCGCAGTTGCGCAATTGCGGAGGCTTCAGTTAAAAAGCGACTGGCCGGATTCAATTTCGCATCCAAAACACCATCCGGCCTTAATCGCTACTATCATGCGAGCGGATTCGCTAATTGAGGATGACCATTTCATGCTGAAAAAGACCGGTATCGCCCTTTTCGCCGCCACATTTCTCGCGGGCTGCACCACCGATCCTTATACCGGGGAACAGAAAATGTCGAATACTGCCGGCGGTGCTGCAATTGGCGCGGCTGTGGGTGCGCTCGGCGGCCTGATGGTTGGCGGTTCCAGCCGCGCCCAGCGCAATGCAGTGCTGATCGGCGCGGGTATCGGTGCGCTTGGCGGCGGTGCGATCGGCAATTACATGGATCGTCAGGAAAACGAGCTTCGCGCACAGCTGCAGGGTACCGGCGTGTCCGTGACGCGTAATGGCGACCAGATCATCCTGAATATGCCTTCGAGCATCACGTTTGATACCGATCAGGATCAGGTGAAAAGCCAGTTCTACCCGACGCTCAATTCGGTTGCGATCGTGCTGCGCAAGTTCAATCAGACGCTTGTGGATGTCTATGGCCATACCGATTCGACAGGCAGCGCCAGCTATAATCAGGGTCTCTCGCAGCGCCGCGCCGCTTCGGTTGCCAGCTATCTCGGTTCGCAGGGGATCGACCCACGTCGTTTTGCCGTTATCGGCTACGGAGCCAGCCAGCCGGTTGCCACCAATGCTACGCCGGACGGGCGCGCGCAGAATCGCCGCGTGGAAATCCAGATTTCGCCGCTTCGCGCCGCCAGCTGATTCCGTTTGCAGTTTCAGCCGCTACCATCACGCAGTCCTTCGGAAGAAGGGCTGCGTTTTTGTTGGCTCTCGCGAATCGCCAGCCCCACGGATTGATTTGAAATAAGTTAAATGGGGAATAGCTTTATTATTTTCGTAATCTCTGATGTTAGAGAACGATTAAAGAACAAAATTTCGAAATCTTTTATAATCAATTAGTTAGTTCCATTGCCAAATGAGAACAAAACGGATACAAATAGATCGTGGCAACGAGCCTGCCGGGCTTCTAGCGAGACAAGAGGATGGTGTAAGATGTCTCAGAATTCATTGCGACTTGTTGAGGAAAATTCAGTGGACAAGACTAAGGCTCTCGATGCGGCATTGTCGCAGATTGAAAGGGCGTTCGGCAAGGGCTCGATCATGCGCCTTGGCCAGAACGATCAGGTCGTGGAGATCGAAACCGTATCGACCGGGTCGCTCTCGCTGGACATCGCGCTCGGCGTTGGTGGCTTGCCCAAAGGACGTATTGTCGAGATTTACGGACCGGAGAGTTCCGGTAAGACGACGCTGGCGTTGCACACGATCGCGGAAGCACAGAAGAAGGGCGGTATCTGTGCATTCGTCGATGCGGAACATGCGCTTGATCCGGTCTATGCGCGCAAGCTGGGTGTCGATCTTGAGAACCTGCTGATTTCGCAGCCGGATACGGGCGAGCAGGCGCTTGAGATTACCGATACGCTTGTGCGCTCAGGTGCCATCGACGTTCTCGTCGTCGACTCTGTCGCTGCCCTGACGCCGCGCGCTGAAATCGAAGGTGAGATGGGCGACTCCCTGCCTGGTCTGCAGGCACGTCTCATGAGCCAGGCGCTCCGCAAGCTTACCGCATCAATCTCGCGCTCGAACTGTATGGTGATCTTCATCAACCAGATCCGTATGAAGATCGGCGTGATGTTCGGTTCGCCGGAAACGACGACTGGAGGTAATGCTCTCAAGTTCTATGCTTCGGTTCGTCTCGATATTCGCCGTATCGGCTCGATCAAGGAGCGTGATGAAGTCGTCGGCAACCAGACCCGTGTCAAGGTCGTCAAGAACAAGCTTGCTCCGCCCTTCAAGCAGGTCGAATTCGATATCATGTATGGCGCCGGCGTTTCCAAGACCGGCGAGCTGGTCGATCTTGGCGTGAAGGCTGGCGTTGTCGAGAAGTCGGGTGCGTGGTTCTCCTATAATTCCCAGCGGCTGGGACAGGGCCGTGAGAACGCCAAGCAGTATCTTAAGGATAACCCGGAAGTGGCTCGCGAGATTGAAACGACCCTTCGTCAGAATGCCGGGCTGATCGCCGAGCAGTTCCTTGAGGATGGCGGACCGGAAGACGACGCAAGCGACGCTGCGGAAATGTAAGGTCGCCAGCATTAGACAAATTTTCGAGGCCCCGTGCATTAGCGCGGGGCTTCGTTTTGGAGGGATGAATTCTTGCGGCGTGAAAAGTGCCTGCTTAATCGTCTTTCAGCAGAAATTGCTTTTATGGCGCAGCGTACTTATCTGGACAGAAAAGCAAGGCACCGCTAAAAGCGGTCAACCGAAAACTCCACTTCACGTTCTGGCTGTGTGAGAGAGCCTCGGCCTTCGATAACGGTTGGCGGCTGTGGGAGTTTGAACAGGATAATTGATGCGGCTTTTTCAAAAGCTGCGTCCGTGCAGGGCAGTAAAGCCCAAAGGTGACTTATGGCTGGCGTCAACGAGATTAGGTCCACATTCCTCGATTATTTCCGCAAGAACGGGCATGAGGTCGTTCCATCGAGCCCGCTTGTTCCGCGTAACGATCCGACGCTCATGTTCACCAATGCGGGCATGGTACAGTTCAAAAACGTTTTCACGGGTCTAGAACATCGTTCTTATAATCGTGCGACCACCTCGCAGAAATGCGTTCGCGCCGGCGGCAAGCACAACGATCTGGACAATGTCGGCTATACCGCACGTCACCATACTTTCTTTGAGATGCTGGGCAATTTCTCGTTCGGCGACTATTTCAAGGAAGACGCCATCAGTTTCGCCTGGAACCTGATCACCAAGGAATTCGGCCTTCCCAAGGATAAACTGCTTGTCACCGTATATCATACGGACGACGACGCAGCGAATTACTGGAAGAAGATCGCCGGTCTTTCCGACGACCGTATTATCCGCATTGCTACAAGCGACAATTTCTGGGCCATGGGTGACACCGGCCCATGCGGCCCATGCTCGGAAATCTTCTTCGACCACGGCGACCATATCTGGGGCGGCCCTCCCGGATCGGCTGACGAAGACGGCGATCGTTTCATCGAAATCTGGAACCTCGTATTCATGCAGTTCGAGCAGATCACGCCCGAACAGCGCATTGATTTGCCGCGTCCGTCCATCGACACCGGCATGGGATTGGAGCGCGTCGCAGCGGTGTTGCAGGGCGTGCATGACAATTACGATATAGATCTCTTCAAGGCGTTGATCCGCGCTTCGGAAGAAGCGACGGGGGTGAAGGCCGAGGGCGAGTTCCGCGCCAGCCACCGGGTGATTGCCGATCATCTGCGTGCTTCAAGCTTCCTGATCGCCGACGGAGTGCTGCCGTCCAACGAAGGTCGCGGCTATGTGCTGCGCCGCATCATGCGCCGCGCAATGCGCCACGCACAGTTGTTGGGCGCGAAAGAGCCGCTGATGTGGCGCCTGCTGCCAGCCCTGATCCGCGAAATGGGACAGGCTTATCCGGAACTGATCCGCGCAGACGCGTTGATTTCGGAAACGCTCAAGCTCGAGGAGACCCGTTTCCGCAAGACGCTCGATCGTGGGCTTGGTCTCCTGTCGGACGCAACGGAAAACCTCGTTGAAGGTGATCGTCTCGATGGTGAAACCGCTTTCAAGCTTTACGACACCTATGGCTTCCCGCTCGATCTGACGCAGGATGCGTTGCGCCAGCGTGGCATTGCCGTTGATACGGAAGGGTTCAGTGCCGCTATGGAACGCCAGAAGGCCGAAGCGCGCGCCAATTGGGCCGGTTCTGGCGAGGCTGCGACAGAAACCATCTGGTTCGGCGTAAAGGACAAGGTCGGCGCGACTGAGTTCCTTGGTTATGAAACCGAAAGCGCGGAAGGTGTTATCACAGCACTTGTTCGCGATGGCGCAGAAGTACAGTCCGTTGCCGAGGGTGAAGCTGTTTCGGTCGTGGTCAACCAGACGCCGTTCTACGGAGAATCCGGTGGCCAGCAAGGCGATACGGGTACGATTTCCGGTGAAGGTTTTGTCATCACCATCAAGGATACGCAGAAGAAGGGCGAGGGCGTCTTCGTTCATATCGGCGAAGTTGCCAAGGGTGCGGCCAAGACCGGCGATGCGGTTGAGTTGAAAGTGGATTCGGTGCGCCGCACGCGCATTCGTTCCAACCATTCGGCGACGCATCTTCTGCATGAGGCTCTGCGTGAAACGCTCGGAAGCCATGTCGCCCAGAAAGGTTCGCTCGTAGCACCCGACCGTTTGCGCTTCGACTTCTCGCATCCGAAGCCGATTTCGGCAGAAGAGCTGGCGCAGGTGGAAAACCTTGCCAATGAAATCATTTTGCAAAACGCGCCCGTCAGCACGCGCCTGATGGCCGTAGACGATGCCATTGCCGAAGGCGCCATGGCACTGTTCGGCGAGAAATACGGCGATGAAGTTCGCGTTGTTTCCATGGGCACCGCGAAACACGGCCCGAAGGCAGGCAAAGCCTATTCGGTCGAGCTTTGCGGCGGCACGCATGTGCGCCAGACGGGCGATATCGGCCTTGTCCGCATCGTTTCGGAAGGGGCGGTTGCCGCCGGTGTTCGCCGTATGGAAGCGCTGACGGGTGAGGCCGCTCGCCTCTATCTCGAAGAGCAGGATGAACGTGTAAAGGCTATCGCCGGTGCGTTGAAGACGACGCCGTCCGAAGCGCTGGAACGCGTCAATGCGCTTCTGGATGAACGCAAGAAGCTGGAGCGTGAACTCGCCGAGGCCCGCAAGAAGCTTGCGCTTGGCGGCGGTTCGGCAGAGGGCGGCAGCGCCGTTGAAGCCGTGAATGGCGTCAATTTCCTCGGCAAGATCGTAACAGGCGTTTCTCCGCGTGACCTGAAGCCGCTTGCAGATGAAGGCAAGAAGCAGGTCGGTTCCGGCGTCGTGCTGTTTATTGGTGTCGGCGAAGACGACAAGGCGAGCGCAGTCGCGGCGGTCACGGAAGATCTGGTGAGCCGTTTCAGCGCGGTCGATCTGGTCCGCGCAGCTTCGGCGGCGCTTGGTGGCGCTGGTGGAGGCGGTCGCCCGGATATGGCCCAGGCAGGTGGCCCGGATGGTGCAAAAGCGGCTGATGCAATCGCCGCGGTCAAGGCGCTGATCGGTTAAGGTCGAAAACAGAAATCGCCGGGCAGTGCCCGGCTATTCATTATACAGCGTGCGCTGAACGGCTGTCTTCGGGGGCCTCAATACGATCATCGAGGCCATAGTCGCGCATGATGCTGACCACTCGTAAACGATAATTCTCGAATACGCCCTTGCGACCCTGTCCCTGTGCCACCCGATGAGAGGGCAGATTGCGCCATTCGCGCACGGCTTCTTCGTCGCGCCAGAACGAAAGCGAGAGCAGCTTGCCGGGATCGGCGAGGCTCTGAAAGCGCTCTATCGAGAGGAAGCCCTCGATTTTGGAAAGATCGCCGCGCAGGCTCGCGGCAATGTCGAGATATTGGCCGCGCCTGTCGTCATCAGCCGGCCAGACTTCGAATATGACTGCAATCATGGCTTGATGAACTCCCCATGCGGTGCGGATTGAAGTTTCAGGAAGATGCGATCCTCTGACCGGATGAACTGTTCCCGCCTTGCAAATTCATAGTTTTCGCGTCCCAGTGGATCGCCGGCGAGCCGGGCCCGGTATGCCTCGTAAGCAGCAAGGTTTTCGATAGAGTAGACGCCATAGGCCGTTGTCGACGATCCTTCATGCGGTCCGAAATAGCCAATGAGATTGGCGCCACATCGCGGAATGGCCTGTCCCCAATTGCGGGCATATTCGGCAAATGCATCCGCCTTGAACGGGTCGATCTGATAGCGGATGAAACAGGTAATCATGCATGTCTCCTTCAAATGCCTGTCTTCGATGGTGACAATGTAGCAATTGAAACATCTCTATAGTTCGGTTAGCATCGAAGTATGAAAGATGGTCCGATCATAGCTTCCGTTGCCGCACTTCTTGGCGATCCTGCGCGCGCAAACATGCTCACGGCGTTGATGGATGGCCGCGCGCTGACGGTCAGCGAACTTGCGTCGGCGGCAGGCGTGACGCTGCAAACGGCAAGCGGACATCTTGCAAAGCTCGGTGCAGCCAATCTGCTGGTTGCGGAGAAGCAGGGTCGGCATCGTTATTTCCGTCTTTCAGGAACAGATGTGGCACAGGTTCTGGAAGGACTGATGGGGCTTGCGCAACGCACCGGCGCTGTGCGGGTGCGGACTGGTCCGAAAGATCAGGCGCTACGCAAGGCGCGGATTTGCTATGATCATCTGGCCGGCGAACGCGGTGTCGAGATGCTCGATGCCTCGCATCGGCTGGGGCTGATCGCCGATGGCGAGGAGCCGGTACTGACAGAAAAAGGCAAATCCTTTTTCACTTGCCTTGGCGTGGATGTGACCCATTTGGAGCAGGGCAAGCGCCCGGTCTGCCGTCACTGTCTCGACTGGAGCGAACGCCGCAACCATCTGGGTGGTGCACTTGGTGCCGCGCTTTTGAACCATTTTATTTCGCAAGGCTGGGCACGCCGGGAAGAGGGGCGCGTCATCGCGTTCTCGCCCAAGGGGGCGCAGGCTTTCTCGCGGACGTTTGAACTGGCTGGCCAGATTACGTGACCTGAACAGCCAGCAATGCCTGTATCAATGTTGTGTGGCGGCCGCGGCCCCATCGTCCAACTCCGTGGCCCGTTTCATCGCGGGGCGATCCTTCAGGCGATCCCAATAGGCGACGAATGCGCCACGAGCAGGCAAGGTGCCAAAGCGCAGACCCCAGCCAATGTGAGAACCGACATAAACGTCAGCCGCTGTGAAACGGTCGCCGGTGATGTAGGGATGCTGGGACACCGCTTTTTCCAAAGTGTTGACCACCATGTCGTAGTTGCCGTAGCCGACCATTCCCTGCTTGTCCGCGGGGATTTCAAAGCCAAGCGCATGGTTGGAAAGCGCAGCCTCGACGGGACCGGATGTAAAGAACAGCCAGCGGAAGAAATCCGCGCGCTCATCGGGGTGCGGCGCCAGACCGGCTTCGGGAAACGTCGTTGCCAGATAAGCGCAAATGGCGGCCACCTCCGTCACCACCGCCTCGCCGTGGCGGAGCGCTGGAACTTTTCCCATCGGGTTGATCGTACAGTAATCCGGTCCCTTCATCGGAGGGCCGAAATCCAATATTTCCACATCATAGGGTTTGCCGATCTCTTCCAGCATCCAGCGCGCGATACGTCCGCGCGACATCGGGTTGGTATAGAGCTTCAACTCAGCCATTTCATCCTCCCTGTAAGAGGTGGCAGGATGCGCTTTTTCCCTTGAAAAGGAAATGAAAAAACCCGGCAGCATTGCTGCCGGGTTCTCTATATCGAGAATGGGTCGAATACCCGATCAGGCGGCCATGGCCTTCTTGAGGTTTTCGTCGATCTTGTCGAGGAAACCCGTAGTGGAAAGCCAAGGCTGATCCGGACCGATGAGCAGCGCTAGATCCTTGGTCATGAAGCCGCTTTCAACGGTGTCCACGCAGACCTTTTCCAGCGTGTCGGCAAAACGCTTCAGCTCGGCATTGTCGTCAAGCTTGGCACGGTGGGCGAGACCGCGGGTCCATGCGAAGATCGAAGCGATCGAGTTGGTCGAGGTTTCCTCGCCCTTCTGATGCTGGCGATAGTGACGGGTCACGGTGCCGTGGGCAGCTTCAGCTTCAACGGTCTTGCCATCCGGCGTCATCAGAACCGAGGTCATCAGGCCGAGCGAGCCGAAGCCCTGCGCCACGATGTCCGACTGCACGTCGCCGTCATAGTTCTTGCAGGCCCAGACATAGCCGCCCGACCACTTGAGCGCCGAAGCAACCATGTCGTCGATGAGGCGATGTTCGTACCAGATCTTCTTTTCCTCAAACTTCGACTTGAATTCAGCGTCGAAGACTTCCTGGAAGATATCCTTGAAGCGACCGTCATAGGCTTTCAGGATGGTGTTTTTGGTGGAGAGATAGACCGGATAGCCGCGCTGCAAGCCGTAGTTGAAGGAAGCGCGGGCGAATTCACGGATCGATTCGTCAAGGTTGTACATGGCAAGAGCCACGCCAGCCGAAGGAGCCTGATAGACCTCGTGTTCGATGGTCTCGCCATCTTCACCGACGAATTTGATCGTCAGCGTACCCTTGCCGGGGAACTTGAAATCGGTCGCGCGATATTGGTCGCCGAAAGCATGGCGGCCGACGATAATCGGCTGGGTCCAGCCTGGAACGAGGCGCGGAACGTTCTTGCAGATGATCGGCTCGCGGAAGATCACGCCGCCAAGAATGTTGCGGATGGTGCCGTTTGGCGACTTCCACATTTTCTTGAGCTTGAATTCTTCAACGCGCGCTTCGTCGGGCGTGATGGTTGCGCACTTCACGCCGACGCCATGTTCCTTGATGGCATTGGCTGCATCGATGGTGACCTGGTCGTTGGTCGCATCGCGGTTCTCAACCGACAGATCGTAATATTTCAGATCAATGTCGAGGTAAGGATGGATAAGCTTGTCCTTGATGAACTGCCAGATAATGCGGGTCATCTCGTCGCCGTCGAGTTCAACGACCGGGTTCGCAACCTTGATTTTTGCCATGGATGAAGCCTCTTTTTCAATGCGTCGCGCCCGTATAGCACTCACGGCGAATAAGGCAAAGCGTAAGAGGCTTATTCTTTGGCCTATAAACCGGCTGAATGGTCAAAAATTCGGGAGAGAGCCAATCATGCGGCGCGGTGTGCCGCATGATCGCTGTTGCGCGATTTTTCCCATGAGGATGGCCGCTGACGATAGTTTTTCTCTTCGCTCGCCAGAATGGCGTCAGCGTCGAGCGTGGAAATGGCTGTCGACTGGTCCATCGGGACAAGACCATTCAACTGCAGCGAAAGATAGCGTCCGCAGCAGACCCGCAGGAACGAGGCGAAATTGTCGAGGTCGTGGCCTTCATTCCGGGATTCATTATAAAGTTTGCCTATGAGGCGGTTGACAGTGAGATCATCGCGCGCGGCAATATCTTCGAGAGCCCACCAGAAGAAATTTTCAAGCCGCACGCTTGTTACAACGCCGTCTATGCGCAGCGAACGCGTCACGCTCTGCCAGAGCTCAGGATTGGCGCCGATGAACAGCCTGCACATGGTTTCCTCCGGATCGTTCTCCCAAACTTACTGTCGCGCAGTTTTGCCCCACCTGCAACCTTGATGGTCACAGGCGGGTGTTGCGATCAGCTGTGGGTGATCCTTGTGCCGAGGACTGTGAGGAACTGTGCCAGCCAAGCGGGATGGGCTGGCCATGCAGGCGAGGTCACGAGATTGCCATCCGTCACGGCCTGATCGACCGGAATATCGGCATAGGTGCCGCCAGCAAGTTCAACTTCGGGGCGGCACGCCGGATAAGCCGAACAGGTGCGGCCCTCCAGAACGCGCGCAGCGGCCAGCAATTGCGCGCCGTGGCAGACGGCGGCAACGGGCTTGTTCGCCTCGAAGAAGTGCTTCACCACGGCGATAACATTGTCGTCGAGACGCAGATATTCCGGCGCCCGGCCACCGGGAATGACAAGTGCGTCATAGCTTTCCGACTTCACGTCGGCGAATGTTGCATTGAGAGTGAAGTTATGGCCGGGCTTTTCCGTATAGGTCTGATGACCCTCGAAGTCGTGAATGGCTGTCGCGATATGATCGCCGGCTTTCTTGCCAGGGCAGACCGCATGAACCGTATGGCCAACCGTCAGCAACGTCTGGAACGGGACCATGGTTTCGTAGTCCTCGCCAAAGTCGCCGCAAAGCATCAGAATTTTCTTACCGGACATGGTTTTCCTCCCTTGATCCTGCATCTGGGGCACCAGTCTGGCACGAATGACCGGTGCGCAGGTGTTATCGGGCTACTACATGGGCTTTTCATCCAAGTGCGTAAGGGGAATCTTTGCGATTCAGCGTCAATTATGTCAGGGAAGCGCCACGATTTTATAGCACAGCGGAAAACATCATGGCAGGAACAGATAAGCAGCGCCCCATACTCGCGGAAGGACCGGCAATCGTGCTGGTGGAGCCGCAATTGCCCGAGAACATCGGCATGGTGGCGCGCGCCATGGCCAATTTCGGTTTGGCTGAACTGCGTCTGGTCAACCCGCGCGAGGAGTTTCCAAGCGAAAAGGCGAGGGCAGCAGCAAGCAAGGCCGATCATGTGATCGACAATGCGGTGGTTTATGACGACCTGCCTTCCGCTATCGCTGACCTCAATTTCGTCTATGCGACGACGGCTCGCGAACGCGATGGTTTCAAGCAAGTTCGCAGTGCCGTGGAAGCCGGTGGTGAGCTGCGCCGTCGTTTTAGAACTGGCGAAAAGACAGGCATCCTGTTTGGCCGCGAACGCTTCGGCCTCAGCAATGAAGAAGTGGGGCTTGCGGACGAGTTGGTCACATTCCCCGTCAACCCAGCCTTCGCATCGCTGAATATCGCGCAAGCTGTCCTGCTCATGTCTTATGAATGGATGAAGTCGGGCCTTGAAAAAGAAACAGAGACCGTATTCCGTGGCCCGGAACTTGAACTGGCGCCGAAGAAGGAACTGCAGGGGCTCTTCAACCATCTGGAAGAAGCTCTTGATGTGCGCGGTTATTTCCGCCCTGAAGCCCGCAAGGAAATCATGGTCAATAATCTGCGCGCCGTGCTGACGCGTGCGGGTTTCGCATCGGCAGAGCTGAAGCTACTGCGCGGCGTCATCACGTCGCTTGATGTTTTCACGCCGAAGAAGCCGCGCGGCTCCGGTGCTCCCGACGGGCGTGCGCGAAAGCCGGCCACCGAGGCTCCGGCAACAAAGGACAAGGACGAATGAAAAACGCGCCCGCTGTGAGTTTCTCCGCCAAATCCCCTGCCGGCGCCGAAAGACCCATTCTGGTTTTTGACAGCGGCATCGGCGGACTGACGGTCTTGCGGGAAGCGCGGGTGCTTATGCCGGATCGCCGTTTCGTCTATGTTGCCGACGATGCCGGATTTCCCTATGGCGGGTGGGAAGAGGATGCATTGAGGGGGAGGATCGTAGAGCTGTTCGGCAAGCTCATTGCCGACCATGATCCTGAAATTGCGGTCATCGCCTGCAATACCGCCTCCACGCTGGTGCTGGACGACTTACGGAATGCCTATCCTGCGGTGCCATTCGTGGGAACCGTACCGGCGATCAAGCCCGCCGCCGAAAGAACCTCGTCAGGCCTTGTTTCCGTGCTGGCTACCCCCGGCACTGTCAAGCGGGCCTATACGCGAGACCTTATTCAATCCTTTGCTACGCAGTGCCATGTTCGTCTCGTCGGTGCTGACCAACTTGCGGCAGTGGCGGAAGCGCATATTCGTGGCGAGAAGATCGACGAGGCGCTGGTTGTGGAACAGATTGCTCCCTGTTTCATCGAACAGGATGGCAATCGTACCGACATCGTCGTTCTGGCCTGCACACACTATCCGTTTCTCGCCAATGTTTTCCGTCGGCTGGCGCCCTGGCCGGTTGACTGGCTCGACCCTGCCGAAGCGATTGCCCGCCGCACCGTTTCGCTGTTGAAACCACGCCGCGATGATGAGGAATTGCACCATCATAACGATCTGGCAGTCGTCACATCCCGGAATCCGGACTACGCCATCCGCAGGCTCATGCAGGGTTTCGGTTTGCATTTCGCCTGATCCCTCCCAAGGTCTTGAATTTTGCGGCCAAGTGGCGATCATGGCTATGATCGTTTCAGAGGGGAAATGCGATGACCGGAACTATACCACGGATTACTCTTCCATCGGGACAGACAGTTCCGGCGCTCGGGCAGGGCACCTGGTATATGGGCGAGGACAGCGCACAACGCCGCCATGAAATCGAAGCGCTGAGGAGCGGTATCGATCTGGGGATGACACTGATCGATACGGCGGAAATGTATGCGGACGGCGAGGCGGAGGACGTGGTCGGTGAAGCTGTCTCAGGCCGACGGGACGATGTGTTCCTCGTCAGCAAGGTGCTGCCGTTCAATGCGTCGAGGAACGGCACAATCGAGGCCTGCGAGAGAAGCTTGAAGCGGCTTCGCACCGAACGTATCGATCTCTATCTCCTGCACTGGCGTGGGCAATATCCGCTTGAAGAGACCGTTGCGGCTTTTGAAGACCTGAAGCATGCGGGCAAGATCGCGAGCTGGGGTGTCAGCAATTTCGATACGGACGACATGAAAGAACTCGCCGACGTAGCGAACGGCATGGATGTTGCGACGAACCAGATACTCTATAATCTGACGCGGCGCGGGCCCGAATTCGACCTGCTGCCTTGGTGTGCCGAGCGAAAAATTCCCCTGATGGCTTATTCCCCAATTGAACAGGGACGGTTGCTGGGTAGTCCCGTATTAGCGGAAATTGCGGATGAAACTGGCGGAACGCCAGCTTCGGTCGCGCTTGCCTGGGCGATGCGCAACGGCAATGTCATCGCAATTCCAAAGTCGTCCAACCTGCATCATGTCCGGGACAACAGAAAAGCCGCCGAGTTGCGGCTTTCCGACGATCAGTTGAAACGTCTGGATCAGGTTTTCCCGCCGCCGTCCCGAAAAATGGCGCTGGAAATGCTCTAACCTGTTTCCTTCTGGCGGGAATCCTTCTTGGCCTGCGCTACGCTTGCGGCCTTCCGCAACCGTCCACGTTCTGCGGGGCGGATAAGACTGCCATATTTTTCATTGGGAATATTGCGCATGCCCTCCAGTGCATGGCGGGTATTGAAATCCTTGCTTTTCTTTTCGCTTGCTTCCTTGGCCGCGAGCGCTTTGCGGGCATTGGCAATCAACTGAGCACTGGCCGCCATGCGGCGCCGGCGTTCAACTTCCGTGTTGATACGACGCAGTGCCATGGCCAAGACGGATACTTTCAGATGTGAACCTTCGTCCGCCTTGGAGGGCGTAGCCCCGCGAGCCGCCGCCTTGCCGCGCATTTCGCGTCTGCGCTGATGGGCCTGATCTCGCGCCTTCTTGCGGCGTTCGCGGATCAGTTTCGCCAGATGGTCAAGCTCTTCATCGGGAACGTTCTGCAAAAAAGGATGGTGCGATTTTTCGACCAGTTCCTTTTCGTCGGTATTCAGAGCACGCGCTTCCTGCTTTCTGGTGACGGCCATTGGATAACCTTTCTGCTGGCGATAAAATTCCCGGTGGAATATAGGCGCGGTCGCCCGCATGGAAAGATAGGCTCCTCATTTCGGCTCATCCGCGTGGATGACTTCGCTTTGCTCTTCAAACCGTTGCAAAAGCAGCTTCAATTCGTTGAGCGGCAGGTGCTCTGCGCCAATGGTTTCGATCTTCGTCGTCGAAACGATGGTCAGAATTTCATCAAGTTTGGCCTGCGTCGCTCGCTTCGCGGTTCTGTGCATTCTGGATAAGGAAGACCATCAGAAAGGTGATTATGGTGGTCGATGTATTCACGACAAGTTGCCATGTGTCCGAGAAGTTAAACAAGGGCCCGGTGACGCCCCATATGATGATGAACAAGCTCGCCAAGACAAATGCCAGATAATGCCCTGCAAGTTCGGCAGATTTCTCGCTGAGCTTTGTGAAGAACTGTGACATCAAAAACCTCCAAAATGGCTGACATGAAACGCTCGATGGAGGGACGCGGTTCCGCACCCGACATGAAGGCGGGAACTTTCACGCGCTGGTCGACGTTTGTTCTGGATAGAAACGCGGAGGTTAGTCGATGGACATTGTTGAAACCCGCATCAGCTCGGTGGGGGGCTTCAAGCTCTACATGGTGGAATTTATCACCGAGGGCGAAGAGAAGATAACCGTGAAGGTGGAGAACGAGACAGATGCAGAATTGGCGCGCGATGAAGTCCTGCGGCGCGCTGCTATGAAACTGGGTGAGGCTCTTGGGGTTGCATGTACGGAATGCGGTATTGAGCCGGGCAGTTTTGTGACGCGTCCAAGCGCACGTCGTTCCGGCGATCGGGCGGAACTTGAGCGCCAGCTCGATGAGGGATTGGAAGACACGTTTCCCGCCAGCGATCCAGTCTCTGTGACGGGTTCTACGATCGCCGGTTTTACCGGGCCGAAAGATTGAACGATGACTGCTAGCAAGAAGCCGGGCTGTTCGTCCGGCTTCTGAAGTCGTTCAGAAATAGAATCCTGTACTGAACGTATCTAACTGATAATATTCAAAGATTGCGGCGTTTGCCTTCCATCAGATCAAGTACCGCGCGGGCGCAGTCGAGCACATTCGATCCTGGTCCGAACACTGCCGCTACTCCATGATCGAACAGATACTGATAATCCTGACGCGGAACGACACCGCCGCAGACCACGATGATGTTTTCGGCGCCTTTTTTGCGCAGCGTGTCCACAAGCTGAGGCAGGAGTGTCTTGTGACCGGCTGCGAGTGATGACACGCCAAGCACATGCACCTTTGCCGTGATAGCCATGTCGGCGGCTTCATCCGGCGTCTGAAATAGTGGTCCGGCTAGCACCTCAAAGCCAATATCACCGAATGCGGAGGCAATGATTTTGGCGCCACGATCATGTCCGTCCTGACCGAGCTTTGCTACCATCACCTTCGGCGTTTCGCCAGTCTGTCTGGAGAAATCGCCAAGCCGGTCCACCAGCGTCTGATATTCGGGTTCGTCCTTATAGGCCGCGCCGTAGACTTTTTTTACGACCTTGGGAACCGCCGCGTGATCACCGAATGCGCGGCGCATGGCATCGGAAATTTCACCGACGCTGGCGCGGGCACGCGACGCTTCGACAGCAGCGGCCAGAAGGTTGCCTTCGCCCGTCGTCGCGACCTTTTCCAACTCCGCAAGCGCGGCTTCAACCTTTGCCTTGTTGCGCGTTTCCCTGATACGGTTGAGACGGGCAATTTGCGATTGGCGAACGGCCGAATTGTCGATCTCCAGAATGTCGATTTCGTCTTCCTGTTCCAGCCGGAACTTGTTGACGCCGACGATAACTTCCTCGCCTTTATCGACTGCCGCCTGCCGCTTGGTGGCAGCTTCTTCGATAAGGCGTTTCGGAAGGCCGCTTTCGACGGCCTTTGTCATGCCGCCGAGCTTTTCGACTTCCTCAATCAGCGCCCACGCCTTTTCCGCCAATTCGTTGGTCAGGCTTTCGATGTAATAGGAACCCGCCAGCGGATCGACCACTTTGGTCACGCCGGTTTCATTTTGCAGGATAAGTTGCGTGTTGCGGGCAATGCGTGCGGAGAATTCTGTTGGCAAAGCAATGGCTTCGTCGAAAGAATTGGTGTGAAGCGATTGCGTGCCGCCAAGAGCCGCCGACATGGCCTCGAAAGCCGTACGGACGATGTTGTTATAAGGATCCTGTTCCTGCAAGGAGACGCCGGAAGTCTGGCAATGCGTGCGCAGCATCAGCGAGCCCGGTTTCTTCGGATTGAATTCCTTCATGATGCGCGACCAGAGCAGGCGTGCAGCGCGCAGCTTGGCGATCTCCATGAAGAAATTCATGCCGATTGCGAAGAAGAAGGATAGACGTCCCGCAAATTCATCGACATTCAGCCCCTTGTTGAGCGCGGCGCGTACATATTCGCGCCCGTCAGCAAGCGTGAAGGCCAGTTCCTGCATCAGCGTCGCGCCTGCCTCCTGCATGTGATAGCCGGAAATGGAAATGGAGTTGAATTTCGGCATTTCGGTTGCCGTATAGGCGATAATGTCCGCAATAATCCGCATGGATGGCTCTGGCGGATAGATATAGGTGTTGCGGACCATGAACTCCTTGAGGATGTCGTTCTGGATCGTGCCGGAAAGCTGCGCGCGGGGCACGCCCTGTTCTTCGCCCGCAACAATGAAATTGGCGAGGATCGGGATCACGGCACCATTCATCGTCATGGAGACAGAAATCTTTTCCAGCGGAATGCCGTCGAAAAGGATCTTCATATCCTCGACGGAATCGATCGCCACGCCAGCCTTGCCGACATCGCCTTCCACGCGCGGGTGATCACTGTCATAGCCGCGATGCGTGGCAAGATCGAAAGCCACCGATACGCCTTGCTGGCCGGCGGCGAGAGCCTTGCGATAGAATGCGTTCGATTCTTCTGCCGTCGAGAATCCGGCATATTGGCGGATTGTCCATGGACGACCCGCATACATGGTAGCACGCGGACCGCGAACGAACGGCTCGAAACCGGGCAGGGTGCCCAGGTGATCAATCCCTTTCAGGTCATCTTCCGTGTAAAGCGGTTTTACGTCGATGCCTTCCGGCGTGTGCCAGATCAGGCTATCGGCTGGGCGCTTCAATTCCTTTTCGGCCAACGTTTCCCAGTCTGCACGGGTGGTGGGGCGCTCGCTCATATCGAACCTCACTCGAATTCCATGATCAGTTCATCGACAGCGAGGCTTGCGCCCGCGTCCGCCGTGATGCGCTTTACGGTAGCACGGCGTTCGGCACGCAGCACGTTTTCCATCTTCATGGCCTCTACCGTGGCCAGCGGCTGGCCTGCTTCCACCGTCTCGCCATTCTTCACGAGAATGGAGGTGATGACGCCCGGCATCGGGCAGAGCAGCATCTTCGATGTGTCCGGCGGCAGCTTCACCGGCATGAGTTTCGCAAGTTCTGCGATACGCGGCTTGCGAATGTGGGCCACCACGTCCATGCTGCGCCAGCGCAGACGCCAGCCGGTGCCGGCGCGCGAAACCTTTACCGCAATAGGCTTGCCAGCCACGGTGAATGAGCCCAGATGACTGCCGGGATGCCAGTCGCTGGCAACCGGCAAGCAGCCGCCATCCACGAAATTGATCGTGGTGCCACCTTCACTCTCTGCAATTCGAACCGGCAAGGCGAAGCCCCCGAGCGTCGCCACCCAATCGGTCGCAACCGCGTGCTGTTCGCTGGAAAGCCGTCCGGAAATCTGCGCGTTGCGCCGCTCAATCGCCAGATTGATCTGCGCGGCAACCGCGGCAAGCACCCGCGCATCGTCTTCCGACACGGGCACTCCGGCGAAGCCTTCCGGATATTCCTCGGCAATGAACGCGGTGGTGAGTGCCCCCTCGCGGAAGCGTGAATGGTCCATCACAGCAGACAGGAAGGGCAGGTTGTGGCCAATGCCTTCAACTTCGAATGCGTCCAAAGCATCACCCATTGCGGCGACGGCGCTGGCGCGATCCGGACCCCAGGTGCAAAGCTTGGCGATCATCGGATCATAATACATTGAAATCTCGCCGCCCTCGAACACGCCCGTGTCGTTGCGTACGATTGTGCCATCCGGGTTACGGCCTTCGACCGGCGGACGGTAGCGGGTCAGCCTGCCGATAGACGGCAGGAAGTTGCGATAGGGGTCTTCCGCATAAAGACGGCTTTCAATCGCCCAGCCGTTCAACTTCACGTCGCTTTGGCCGAAGCGGAGCTTTTCACCGGATGCCACACGGATCATTTCTTCTACAAGATCGATGCCGGTGATGAGTTCCGTCACCGGATGCTCGACCTGCAATCTTGTATTCATTTCAAGGAAATAGAAGTTGCGACTGCCATCGACGATGAATTCCACCGTGCCTGCGGAAAAATAGCCAACGGCCTTTGCGAGAGCCACGGCCTGTTCGCCCATTGCTTTGCGGGTGGCTTCATCAAGGAATGGCGAAGGCGCCTCTTCGATGACTTTCTGGTTGCGGCGCTGGATGGAGCATTCACGCTCGCCGAGATAGACGACGTTACCATGCTGGTCACCCAGAACCTGAATTTCGATATGGCGCGGCTGGGTAACGAATTTTTCGATAAATATGCGGTCGTCGCCGAAGGAGGATTTGGCCTCATTGCGTGAAAGCTGAAAACCTTCGCGGGCCTCTTCGTCATTCCATGCGATGCGCATGCCCTTGCCGCCGCCGCCAGCGGACGCCTTGATCATCACTGGATAGCCAATGCTGCCAGCGATTTTGACCGCCTCGTCAGCATCCTCGATCAAGCCCATATGACCGGGGACGGTGGAAACACCGGCTTCGGCTGCGAGCTTCTTCGAGGTGATCTTGTCACCCATGGCGTCAATTGCGTTCACCGGCGGTCCGATGAAGGTGACGTTGGCTGCTTTCAGCGCTTCGGCAAAACGCGGGTTTTCCGACAGGAAGCCGTAGCCGGGATGCACGGCATCCGCGCCGGTTTCCTTGATTGCCGCGAGGATTTTGTCGATGACGATATAGGATTGATTGGATGGCGCTGGTCCGATGTGGATCGCTTCATCGGCCATTTTGACATGGAGCGCATTACGGTCCGCGTCAGAATAGACGGCAACCGTCGCGATACCCATTTTCTTCGCCGTTTTGATGACCCGGCACGCGATTTCGCCGCGATTGGCAATGAGAATTTTCTTGATCATCTTATTTGTACCTGGGGACATCTACTCAAAGCGGAATGGTGTCGTGCTTCTTCCACGGCGTGCTTTGGCTCTTGTTGCGCAGGCTGGCAAAAGCGCGGGCAATGCGGCGGCGCGAGGAATGCGGCATGATGACTTCATCTATGAAGCCGCGTTCAGCAGCGACAAACGGATTGGCGAAACGCTCCTCGTACTCCTTCGTGCGCGCGGCGATTTTTTCCACATCGCCCAATTCGGAACGATAGAGGATTTCCGTTGCGCCTTTGGCACCCATCACAGCAATTTCTGCCGTCGGCCATGCGTAATTGATGTCAGCGCCGATATGTTTCGACGCCATCACGTCATAGGCACCGCCATAGGCCTTGCGGGTAATGAGCGTGACCATGGGAACGGTGGCCTGGGAATAGGCAAAGAGCAGTTTTGCGCCGTGCTTGATGACCCCGCCATATTCCTGCGCTGTTCCCGGCAGGAAGCCCGGAACATCCACAAGCGTCAGGATCGGGATGTTGAAGGCATCACAAAAGCGAACGAAGCGAGCAGCCTTGCGCGATGAATCGATGTCGAGGCAGCCGGCGAGCACCATGGGCTGGTTTGCAACGACACCGATGGTCTGACCGTCCATCCGGATAAAGCCGGTGATGATGTTTCTCGCAAAAGCTTCCTGAATTTCAAAGAAGTCGTTTTCGTCGGCCAGCGCGTGGATAAGCTCTTTCATATCGTAAGGCTTGGTGGCGCTATCTGGGATCAGCGTGTCGAGCCGCATTTCAAGCCGCGCAGGGTCATCGAAAACCGGGCGCACGGGCGGCTTCTCCCGATTGTTGAGCGGCAGGAAGTCGAACAGAATGCGGACCTGTTCCAGTGCTTCGATGTCGTTCTCGTAAGCCCCGTCTGCGACCGATGATTTTCTGGTGTGGGTCGAGGCGCCGCCCAGTTCCTCAGCGGTGACAATTTCATTTGTGACGGTTTTCACCACGTCCGGCCCGGTCACGAACATGTAGGAACTATCTCGCACCATGAATATGAAGTCGGTCATGGCGGGTGAATAAACCGCGCCGCCCGCGCAAGGCCCCATGATGACGGAAATCTGCGGTACCACGCCGGACGCGTCCACGTTGCGCTTGAAGACATCGGCATAGCCCGCGAGCGACGCGACGCCTTCCTGAATGCGCGCGCCACCGGAATCGTTGAGCCCGATGACAGGCGCGCCGTTCTTCATGGCCATATCCATGATCTTGCAGATTTTCTGCGCATGGGTTTCAGACAATGAACCGCCAAGAACGGTGAAATCCTGGCTGAACACGTAAACCTGTCGGCCGTTGATCGTTCCCCAGCCTGTCACCACGCCGTCGCCAGCGACTTTCTGCTTTTCCATGCCGAAATCGACGCAGCGATGAGTGACATACATGTCGAACTCCTCGAACGACCCTTCGTCGAGAAGCACTTCGATCCTTTCACGGGCAGTGAGCTTGCCTTTGGCGTGCTGCGCGTCGATGCGGCGCTGGCCGCCACCAAGGCGGGCTTCCGCCCGGCGGGCTTCGAGCTGTTCAAGAAGTTCCTGCATAAAGTCCCCACTTTTGGGTGCCTTCGGAAGGCGGGTTATGAAACTGAAAAATAGTCTTTTTCTCCTTTCTGCTTAAAATCCGAAGATGTTCTGGAAAAGCTTGAAAAGGTGCGATTGTGTAAGTTATAAATTTGCAAATAGCGAAATGCGAATTTGCAAATGGCGCCGAGAAAACTTTATATCGGAAGAAAGATACGTGAAATCCGGGAGCAGCATCGCGCGACACAGTCGGGCTTTGCGGAGCGGCTTGGTATTTCAACAAGTTATCTTAACCAGATTGAGAATAACCAGCGGCCTGTTTCGGCAGCTGTTTTGTTGGCGCTAGCCGAAAATTACCAGATCGACATTGGCGCCATTTCGCTGGGAGATGATGACCGTTTGCTGTCTGCGGTTTCCGAAGCTCTGGCCGATCCGGTCTTCGACAATTATAAACCGAACTTGCAAGAGCTGAAGTTGATCACGCAAAACGCCCCGGGGCTGGCACATGCGCTGATCGCCTGTCATCAGGCTTACCGCCGCAACAGTGAACAGCTTGCAAGCCTCGATAACCAGTTGGGTCGTGCTCCATCGGCTGCCGAGCCTGCACCTTATGAAGAAGTCCGCGACTTTTTCCATTTCATCGACAATTATGTGCATGAGATTGATATTGCGGCGGAAAAGCTTGCGGGCGAACTGAGCATTCCGGGGCGAGACATCGGTGTGGCCTTGCCGCAATATATGGGGGAGCGGCATCGGGTGCATATTGCGCGGGCCGGACCGGAAGAAGCGCTTCTGCGGCGGTTCGATCCTGCGGCGCGAGTCCTTTATCTCAATCCCTATTCGCCGACTTCCACCCGCAATTTCCAGATAGCGTTCCAGATCGCCGAACTGGAAATGGAAGAGCTTGTAAGCACGATCGCAAGGCGGGCGGATTTTCGCTCCGCAGAGGCGGTCGAAATTTGCAAGATCGGCTTGCGCAATTATTTCGCCGGGGCGCTCATTCTGCCCTATCAAACCTTTCTGTCAGCGGCAAAGGAACTGCGCCACGACCTGGAACTGCTGGCATCACGGTTCGGGGCCAGTCTGGAACAGGTCGCGCATCGTCTGAGCACGTTGCAGCGCTCCGGCCAGCGGGGCGTGCCGGTGTTTTTTGCCCGCATAGACCGTGCCGGGAATATCACGAAGCGGCATAGCGCAGCCAAGCTGCAGTTTGCCCGCTATGGTGCTGCATGCCCGCTTTGGAATGTGCATCAGGCGTTTGAAACGCCGGGGCGGATCATTCGCCAACTGGCTGAAACGCCGGATGGCGCACGCTACCTTTGCATTGCGACAGAACTGACCAAGAGTGAAGGGGGCTTCAACGCGCCACAGCGCCGCTATGCCATCGCTCTCGGCTGCGAGGTGGCCTATGCGCAGGATTTTGTCTATGCGGATGGTCTCGATATAGCGGCGCGTTCTGCCTTCGATCCGATCGGTGTTTCATGCCGCATTTGTGAACGTGCTGAATGTGTGCAGCGCGCCGTTCCACCGCTTAAAAGCAGATTGGCGGTCGATCACGACCGCCGCGGAATTCTGCCTTATCGGTTGTTGTAATCAGAAGCCAGCATGTTCCTTGAGGAATTCCGCCTCTTCGTGGGTCGTGTCGCGCCCCAGCACCTTGTTGCGATGCGGGAAGCGCCCGAAGCGTTCAATGATATCATGATGCTGGCGGGCAAAGCCGAGCGAAAACTCGTCGCCAAGCTTTTCATAAAGGTCGACACAGCGCTTCTGGTCGCCCAGATGTTCGCTATGCATGAACGGAAGATAGAAGAACTGGCGCTGGTCGGGCGACAGCTTCCGGTCGAAATCATGATCGAGCGCCTGTGCCGCTACGTCTCGAGCCAGCCCGTCGCTTTCGAAAGAGCGAGGTGAGCCGCGGAACATATTGCGCGGAAACTGGTCGAACAAAATGGTAAGCGCCAGAGCGCTTTCTGGTTGCTGTTTCCACCGCTCCAGCTTGTCGGCACGCGCATCTTCATAGGCTGCTAGAAACTTCTCACGAATTTCGGCGTCTATCTCGTCACTTTTGCTAAACCAGTTTTCCCGCATCCGGGGCGAAAACCAGAAATCGAGAACATCCTTGGGTTCGATAGCCATAACAGGCCTCCTCTCTGGCTTTTATTGTGTTGGCTGGCTTGCACCTTCCTGCTGCGGGCAGGGCGGTTCGCCCTTGAAATTGCGCGACATGCAGGCGAATCGATCAAAACTCTTGCCGGTGTCCATCGCAGCCTTGCCGGCTCCCCCGCATCCGGCAAGAACCGCCAGAGAAATCAGGATGGCGAAGTTTTTCATGGAGGTCCTTTCATGCGGCTTGCATAGGTTTTCAGGAGCCACGTTGCCAGCTTCTATAATAGGGACGGCGACCCTCGGCGGCAACCGATACAGGCCGATCAACCTCTGCCGCGATAGTTGGGTACGCCCTGTTCCGGTATCCAGACATTCTGCGGCGCTGCTCCGGTCTGGAAGAAGACGTCGATTGGAATGCCGCCGCGTGGATACCAGTAGCCGCCAATCCTGAGCCATTCCGGCTCCAGCAACTCGACAAGACGCTTGCCGATGGTCACGGTGCAATCTTCGTGGAACGCGCCGTGATTGCGGAAGGAAAACAGGAACAGTTTCAGGGATTTGCTTTCTACCAGCCACTGTCCGGGAACATAGTCGATCACCAGATGTGCAAAATCGGGCTGACCTGTCATCGGGCAAAGCGAAGTGAATTCGGGCGCGGTGAAGCGGACGCAATAAGGCGTTCCTGCTTGCGGATTTGCAACCCGTTCGAGGATGGCGTCTTCCGGCCTTTGCGGCACAGAAGCATTGGAGCCGAGCTGTTTGAGGTCGGAATATATGGTCTTTTCAGACATTTACGTGCCTTTGTTTCAAGCCACGTCGCAGTCGTGCAGCGCATGACAGCGCTTGTCCTTGTTTTGACCGGGTAGGCTGCGACCGGTGGCAGATTGCCAATGGCACGGAGCTATCAGACCGGAATAGTTCCGTAAAGAGTACAAACAAAAGCCCGCGCAGAAGAGCGCGGGCACATATATCGAATAATTCTCGGGGTTACCGTCTATCGGAAATGGCGCAACCGATCGCGATCCCCACGAGGATGCCGATAATGCCGGCGGTTCCGAAGAGCGTTGTAGCCGTACCCGGATTCTCACGAACCGTTTCGGCTACCACCTGACCGCGTTCGCGCACCGCTTGCGCCGCGTTACGGAAACGACCGGATGCATCATCCAGAGCATCCTCCGCACGTTCCCTCAAGTCACCGGATTGGGACGCCAGTGATTTTGAAAGACGTTTCAGTTCACTGCGCATGTCGGCGATCTGCTTTTCGAGAGCCTGCTGGATGTCGTTGGTGATCTTTTCGTCAGCCATTTGAAGTCTCCGTTGCGTTTATGACGGTACAACGAGCAAAGATGGGTTCGGTTCCATGCGGCGCCTGCGGTTAACAAATATGGTAAACCGCTCGTAAACCATTTTAACTTAGTCTTTTCGAATACAAGAACGATCTGGAGCGGGGCCAGAATGTATATCGAAAAAGATGCGCTTGCGGGGTGTTGTGAACCGGTAGCCGCGCGTGTTGTCCGTGCGGCGCATTTGGCCAGACAATGCGTCGACCAGAACCTGCCCGACCACCTGCGCGCGCAGGCAGAAGCGACTTTGACGCTTTTGCTTGATGATCCTTCTCCGAAAGTTCGTGTGGCGATGGCAGACGTGCTCTCCACCAGTGTGCATTCGCCCCTGCATATTGTAACGGCGCTTGCCGCCGATCAGCCGGATGTTGCCGGGTATATTCTTGCGCGCTCGACGCTTCTCAGTGACGCAGATCTGGTTGATCGTGTGGCCTATGGTGCGCCGACAATGCAAGTTCTGATTGCCGCGCGGCCTCATGTTTCATTCGCGGTTTCGGCAGCAATCGCCGAAGTTGGAAGTAATGAGGCGGTTGCTGAAATGCTCGCTAACAGCTGCGCTCGGATCACTTCCGTTTCATTCCGCCGCATATGCGAACGCTGTGGTCATGACGCCCTGGTGCGCGAGGCTTTGCTGTCTCATCCGCATCTTCCGGCGGAATGCCGTCACCTTCTAGCTGTGAAGGTGGGGGAGGTTCTGCAATCCCTTCCGTTGGTGAAGATGCTGTTGGGCGCACGTCGCGCAGATAAAGTCGTGGGAGATGCAACCGTTCGCGCATCGATGCATCTGGCGGAAACCTGTTCGCAGGAAGAACTCCCCGCGCTGGTCGAGCATCTGCGTTTGCGCGGAGAGATTACAACCAGCTTTGTCATTCGTGCCGTTGCAGGCGGACGCATAGATTTTTTCGCGAGCTTGCTGGTAGCGCTTTCCGATCTCGATGACGCGCGGATTTGTGCGATTATTTCCCGAGGCCGTCCCGCGGCTCTTGCTGCCCTGTTGCGCTCTGCCGGATTGAGCGATGCCACGCACGCCCCTTTGATTGTCGCCATTGAGGCGTGGCGAGCCGTTGCCGCCGGGCGGAAGCGGATGGGGGCCGCGGAAATATCAGCCCTTATGTGCGAGGCCACACGCGCCAACCGATACGCCGCCGCCAATGACGATCTGGCGGCACTTCTGCGTTCCATCCATCTGGAATTTATGCGTGAGTCCGCGCGGGACAGGCTGGAGGCTATTTCCGCCTGATCAGGCTTTCTGCCGAAAGGGGCGGACGAGGCTGAGGCCATAGCCAACGGCAATGCCGAAGACGGCTCCAGCCGCCTTGAAAACGAAATCTACGAATTCCCCATGCCGCCCGGGCGCAAGACGTTGCATGAGTTCAAAAACCGCAGCGCAGCCGACGGTTAGCAAAAGCACGCCCATCCAGCGGCGTGGATATGCCAGCGCAAACAAGGCGCCTACCAGAAAGAACGCTCCAAACCGTTCGAGATCGACAGGTTCGCCGGTGACGGGCCGAAATTTTATCGGGCTGATCGTAACCGCGAGAATCGCCAGAAGTATCGTCCAGGCGCCGATGCGCAAAAATCGCTTCATGAAGAGCGCCCTTATTCATCCGAGTAATCGCCGGGTGGCTCGTCCTGTTTCGGGTCGCCACACCGTTGGTACATTCGGTCGGTTATTGATGTTTTCAGTGCGTTACCGAACGGTAACTCATAATGCGAAATGACGTCGACGCCCATACACCATTTAACGTCATGAGGCGACAGGCCATAATTGGTTTCGAGAAAACCCAGTGCGTAATTCATGCCCTCGTCGCATTGGTCGGTCTTGCAGAAATTACCATCCTTGGCGAGCTGACGAATCGAACCCTCACCAATCTTGACCACGATCGGTTCGATGGCAAAGGGGCTTGCGCCTATCACGGCGATGACGACAAGTCCGATCAAAGTCAATTTTATAGAGCGCCGCATGAATCGCCGTTAGTAGCTGGTTTCCGCCAGTTCATAACGCATGAGCGGCAATATGATGGCAAGCGGGAAAGCTATAGAACCAACGCAATTCTGGGATTCTACGAGAATCCTGGTCCAAGCCGCGCTCAAAGCCCCGGACGATGCATCGCAGCGATTATTCCGACTTTCGACCAAATTACAGCTAGCCATATTTTAGTTTACATCGGTTTCATGTTGACTTTTACGTAAATGCGGGAGCACAACTTGAACTGTGAATCCAATTTGGTTGGAGCCTGGTCCGCTTGGTATAAGGCAGAAATGTTTTGGTGCGCGAATATTATACGATCACGGAGCTGACGCGCGAGTTCGGTATTTCAACCCGTACTCTGCGTTTCTACGAAGACGAAGGCTTGATCGCTCCTGTAAGACGCGGTCGCACGCGATTGTTCCGTCCGGCCGATCGCCATCTGGTAAAGCAGATCCTGCGCGGCAAGCGGCTCGGTTTTTCCATCGCGGAAATCCACGAGATCATCCAGATGTACCGTGAGCCTCCCGGCGAAACAGGGCAGTTGAAGCTGCTCATGAAGCGCGTCGAGGAAAAACGCGCCGATCTTCGGCAGAAGCGGCGAGACATTGAGGAAACACTGGGTGAACTCGACCAGATCGAAGAGTCCTGCATTGAGCGTCTCGCCGAACTGGGCGTCAATACCTGACTGTTCTACTGAACGTCGGGCACCGGCGAACACATTTGTGCGATGCCCTGAACCGTGCTGTTGTTTTCCTGATCGATCTTGCCGGTGAAGACATCATCGAACAGTTTTGCCTTGTCCAGTTCCGTCACAACGCAGCCGCAAAACTGCTGACATAGCTGTTCGCTGCCATTTTGCAGACATGCAGCCACGCAGGATTGCGTGAAGGCTTCTCGCGGTGTCGGCTGTGTGGAGGGTATCAGTTGTGCGAATACATACACCGTCGCGATCAGCACCGGCTGATGAATGAGATAGAAGGCCAGGCTATGTCTGCCTATGAAGGTCAGCGGCTTTTCGAGAAATTGCGGCTCGATGCCGCCAGCCAACAGCTGTAGCCAGCCGAAGCGCTGGAAAACTCGTGCGGCAGCAATTCCAACTAGGACTGCGCCGAACCATGGAAACAGCGGTACATAATCGTTGGAACGCAGTGTTACGGTCGAAAGCCCCACCCAACCCAACGCTGGATGATTGAAAATATCGGCCCGGGCAAAAAGCGGAGCGCTGATCACGAATAGCGCGACGAGCAGGGTTGCAATGGCTGGCAGGCGCAGAAACAGAAGACCGAGCACGCTTGCCAGCGCGATCTGGTGCAGGATGCCAAAGAAAATGAAGCTGTCCGGGGAGATGTACCACGTGACGGCTGAAATAGCCGCCGCCGCGGCAACGATCTGAGCCAGCCGTTTCGCCATCGGCTTCCAGCGGATTCCGTTGCCATGCGCCAGAACAAGGCTGAAGCCGACCAGAAACAGGAAACTTGACGCGATACAGCGTGCGAAAAGTTTCCAGCCGCCGTGAGCGGTTGTGGCCGGCGCCATATAGCCGAAAAACTCGAGGTCCCAGCCAAAATGATAGATCGCCATGGCGATCAGCGCAATTCCGCGCGCAATGTCGATGCGCCCAAGGCGAATGCGGGGCGACGGCGCGGTATCCTGGTGGGCGATGTTCGACATGGTTCCTTCTGGCTGGATAGCAAAGTCCGGCGTTTTTGATTCCCGGTAAATCTCTAACACAGCCATCTGCAACTCTATAGTATGCCGGAGCACACGGATTCGTGCTGGCATTGGCGCAGGTAAATGGCGGATATTGGAGAGTTTGGTTGTTTTATAGTCTGTCGAAAATTTTTTGGCTGTTTTTTCAACCCGTTACAATAATATTTGCTCTCGTTCTTATTGCTTTTCTCGCCATCTGGCGAGGTATGCGCGGTTTCAGCATGGGGCTGCTGGCGCTGTCATTGGTGACGTTGTTCCTTGCTGCCTACACGACGTTGGGCGCGGTCCTGCTGGCTCCTTTGGAAGACCGTTTCGTAAAACCGGATGCGATGCCGCAGCATGTTGACGGGATCGTCGTGCTGGGCGGCTATATGAATGGCGAGATCAATGCGGGTCGCAAGGGTTTTGAGTTAAATAGCGCGGCTGATCGCATTTTCGAAGCAATGCGGCTGGCAAAACTATATCCCGACGCCAAAATCATTATCTCTGGCGGTGAGGGCGCCTTTTTTGAAGAATCTGCCAAGGAAGCGGACAGTACCCGGCAAATGCTGGCCGATCTTGGCTTCTCCGGTGAACGCTATATTTTTGAAAACAGTTCCCGCAATACAGTTGAGAATGCGGCCTTTTCGAAGGAACTTGCTCAGCCGAAGCCGGGCGAGGTGTGGCTTCTGGTAACTTCGGCCTATCACATGCCGCGGTCCATCGGCTGTTTCCGCAAGGCGGGTTTCGATGTTGTGGCCTGGCCGGTAGACTTCAAGACGCGCGCCAGCGAGCGCTTGGCCCTTTATCTCGAATCCCCGAATGAAGCGCTTTCGCGGTTCAGCGTAGCCATGCGTGAGTGGGTCGGGCTGGCCGCTTATTGGCTGGCAGGCAAGACAGATATGCTTTTGCCTCAACCCTGATGCCGCATTTCCGCCGTGACTTTAAAGCTTTTATTAACGTTACGGATTGGTAACGCATTGATTATAAAAGTGTTGTGGAATTGTAAGCCTGACTCGTGAAATTCGCTGCCGCAATTCAGCCGTTTTTCACCGTTGCGTTCCGCTGATCACGAAGCTATATGATCGGTAACAGCGTTGTGAAGGGCGCTGTCTAAAAAGTTGCACAACAAGGTTGCCAAAATTTCCATGGACGAAACCGTTCAAAAATCCTGCTGGGGTGTTACGCTCTGGGCAGTCATTGGTCTCGCTGCTGTCATTCTCATGGCCTATCTGTTCTCCGTCTAGAAGTCAGGCGGCGTTACGTATTCCGGAAACTTGATGCCGCATTTCGGCATTCCGTTTGCGTTGATCCTTTCCTACAACTATCTGATAGGAATGCGCGGATTGCGCGTTAGCGACTTTTTGCCCGTTTTTGTCTAATATGGACGATCAGGCAAATCGCGGTGGTGCTGCGATCAGGAATCAATCAGCCTTGTGACGGCTGCAGAAGGTGTGGAATGTTTCTGTCGGTTTTCGATCTTTACAAGATTGGCATTGGGCCTTCCAGTTCGCATACGATGGGCCCGATGACGGCTGCGCACATGTTTCTCAACGAGATAGTCGGGGGAAACTGGCCTAGGCCGGCGCATTCCAAAATCCACCGTCTGAAAGCAAGCCTGCACGGCTCTCTTGCTTATACGGGCGTCGGACATGCAACAGACCGCGCTGTTATTCTAGGGCTGTGTGGTCATCTGCCCGATACGATCGACCCTGACGTCATGGATGTCGAAGTCGAAAAGGTCTTTGCCCAGAAAAAGGTGAACCCAGAAGGGCATCCGGCTTACCACTTCGATCCGAAAGTCGATCTGGTGCTGGATCGGAAGACGCCGTTGCCGGGGCATGCCAACGGCATGGCCTTTTCCGCATTCGATGCCGATGACAATCTCTTGCTGCGTCGCGCATATTTTTCCATTGGCGGCGGCTTTGTCGTCACGGAAGAAGAGTTGAGCCGCGTCCAGCGCAGCGGGGCGAAGCAGGACGACAAGGCCGACGTGCCATTTCCATTCCGCAGCGCCGCCGAAATGCTCGAGATGGCTCATGATAGCGGGCTGTCGATTGCTGAAATGAAGCGGGCCAACGAAGAAAAGCATATGGCGCGCGGCGATCTGGATGACGGTCTTGATCGTATTTGGAGCGCCATGCGCGGCTGTATCGAGCGTGGATTGAGCCGCGATGGCGTCATGCCAGGTGGCTTGAATGTTCGCCGTCGTGCACGCCAACTTCACGACAAGCTACAGGACGACTGGCGCAATAACCGCAGCAATCCGCTTCTGGCCAATGACTGGCTTTCCGTTTATGCCATGGCCGTCAATGAGGAAAACGCATCGGGCGGTCGGGTGGTGACCGCGCCGACCAACGGTGCCGCTGGCGTCGTGCCCGCAGTTCTGCGCTATTACCTGCATTTTCACGACGATGCCGATCAGAAAGGCATAAGGGACTTCCTCCTTACCTCTGCCGCGATTGGCGGGGTTATCAAGCACAATGCGTCGATTTCCGGCGCGGAAGTCGGCTGCCAGGGCGAGGTGGGTTCCGCATCGGCGATGGCTGCGGCAGGGCTTGCAGCCGTGCTTGGCGGGTCGCCCGAGCAGATTGAAAACGCCGCTGAAATCGCTTTGGAACACCATTTGGGCATGACCTGCGACCCGGTCGCCGGGCTTGTCCAGGTGCCGTGTATTGAGCGCAACGCGCTCGGCGCTGTAAAGGCCGTTACTGCGGCTTCGCTCGCCGTAAAAGGCGACGGCAAGCATTTTGTGCCGCTTGACGCTTGTATCGAGACAATGCGCCAAACCGGGCACGATATGAGTGAGCGTTACAAGGAGACCAGCCAGGGTGGTCTCGCGGTGAATGTGGTCGCCTGCTGACAGACAATTCTGCACATAATGCTACGCATCATGCTTGAAGCTCGTATTCGTCTTGGCTAAACCAGCGGCATGGCTCTCAATCTCGTCAAACTTTGCGTCGGTTGCGACAGTATAGAAGACCTCGCGGCCTGGATCGATTTCCGCCTCGCGGAACAGCGTGCTGCCGGACTGGTGCCGGAACAGTTCCATACAACGAGAATGGTGCCGAAACGGATCGATGAACTACTGGAAGGCGGTTCGCTCTACTGGGTTATCAAAGGTAATGTCCAGTGCCGTCAGCGCTTGCTGGACGTGCGCCCGTTTACAGATGAACAGGGCGTCAATCGTTGTCATCTCGTTCTGGAGCCGAAGGTCATTCCGACCGAGTGGCAGCCCCGTCGCGCGTTTCAGGGGTGGCGCTATCTTAACGAAAATGAAGTCCCGCGTGATGAAGCTGCCGGTAAAGCGGGCAGGGCTGCCTTGCCAGCGGAATTGCGGCAAGAGCTGGCGGCGCTGGGGTTGCTTTAGAGCATTTCCAGCGAAAGTACGAAGCGGTTTTGCGCAGGATAATGCGTAAAAATAAAGAGAACGACGTATTGGCGAAAAAGGCCCGCTCAAGTGATCGGCAGTGCCTTTTCGTTTATCTGTGATGTTCAGTTTTCTATCGTCAGGCGAACTGAGACCCTATCGAAATTCACCGGCAAGGTCATGCGCATGGACGCCCGCGGTTGAACCAGGCGCTTGTTGCGTGCTGCATGGCAGACGAGCAGACCGACCAGATCGCGGGTCTGAAAACCGGTGCCGCGCCTCACATCCGCGATTCGCAATGCGGCCTGCTTAAGGCCCTGCACAGAAAACAGCGCGCCGAACGCTGATGTCTTGCCTTCATCCGGTGCCCAGTCGACCGTTTTGAAGGGAGGCTGACCGAAAGTTTCTCTCATATTTGACATCTCGAAACCCTCTACGCACTACAAATTCGGGTTTGAAGCTGGCAACGAGGAGGCATCCCTCCTCGCAATCGATTAGTTTGCGACCGCATAGCAGCCGAAATTCTTCTTCTTGAGCGAAGCACATGCGTCCCATGCGGCCTGCTTGGAAGGAAAACCGACAAAGCGAGCGCGGTAGAAAGTTGCGCTACCCTTGTTGAACGTCTCGGTATAGGGAGATGCCGCACGCAGTGTGCCGCCTGCCGTAGCAGAAGCCTTGGCCAACATATCGCGTGCCTGGCCTTCGCTCGGCAGCGAGCCGATCTGGATGGCCCAGCCACCAGAAGCGGGTGCAGATGCGGTTGTTACCGGATCGACATCCTGAGCCTGTGCTGATCGAACGGCTGCCTTCGGGGTGGGGCGAATTGCAGCTTGTGCAGCGAGCGCCGCCGGACGTGCCGTCGGAGCTGCGAGCGCGAGAACCTGCGGCTGATCGCTGTCGCCTTCACCGCTTTCATTGTTGATGACATCCTCCACAGCGACGGCTTCGCGGGTCACCGGAACAGGCGCGTTTTTCGCCTTTGGAAGATCAATCGAAGCGACGACCTGCGGAGCATCGTTACGCATGGCGACGAGCGGCGCAGCGTTACGGCTACGTGTTGCCATCGGAAGATACTTGCGAATGAGCTGCGCCATATGTGCGTCGCGGCTTGCTCCGGTATTGCCACCCATCACGACGGCCACGAGCCGGCGGCCATCGAGGCTCACTGAAGAAGCGAGATTGTAGCCGGATGCATTGGTATAGCCGGTCTTGATGCCGTCCACGCCTTCAACGCGACCGAGCAAACGGTTGTGGCCATTAATGGTTTGGCCGCGGAAAACGAAGCTACGGCGCGAGAAATAGGAAAATTCATTCGGGAAATGCTGGCGAAGCGCAATGCTGAGGATTGCCATGTCGCGTGCGGTTGTATGCTGCGCCATGTTCGGCAGGCCCGATGCGTTGCGGAAAGTCGTGCTGCGCATGCCAAGGCGACGTGCCTTTGCAGTCATCATCTGGGCAAAGCGTTCTTCCGAGCCCCCAAGATATTCGCCGACGGCTGTCGCCACGTCGTTGGCTGATTTCGTAATCATGGCCAGTGCTGCATCTTCGGCACGGATAGTCTGTCCTGGGCGGAAACCGATTTTCGTAGGCGGACGCGCTGCCGCATAAGCGGAAACCGGGATGCGCGTATCCTTGCTCATGCGACCTGCCTGCATGGCCTCGAACAGCATGTAGAGGGTCATCATCTTGGTGAGAGATGCAGGATAGCGCTTTGCATCCGCATTCGAGGCGAACAGGGTTTTGCCAGTGTTAGCATCAATCACGATAGCTGCGTATCGGTCGCCCGCCGCTATTGCCGGTATTGTTGTCGAAGCTGTCGAACATCCCGTTACAACTGCAAGAAGAAGGGTGGCTTGTGCCGCTCTTTTCAAGGCATATGCGACTTTACTAAATGCGGTACGCACGATGATGACCTACCTGTATCCCGGATTTTTTAAACTGCGGCACAAAAGGCACACAGCGTCTAATTCCGCGATCCTACTGTCATCAGCGTTACCAATCCGTTTATGGTAACCGCATTATTCATAATTTTTGGAAAAATGTGGGGGCAGCGATCGGGCCAGTTATGGCTATCAATAAGGCCCGTTTCTGCATTCACGCAGATGTGTCATTGGATGACGATGAGCGTCTTTGCGGATAAGGTCCGACTGCACCAGAAAACTTGCCTTCACAAATTTAATTTCGGCTGTTGCCCTTATCGATCAGGAAGGGGCGGGTTGAATATATGCGTTTTAAGCAGCCGCTTTCTAATTTTATGTAACAGGCAACTATTTGCGTTTCGGCAGTTCCTTCGAATTAGTATTTTTTTCCACGGCTGGGGCTGGATATTTTGTGTATCGCTTTCTTTAGCGGCAGTTTTTGCGATCAGCTGGCGTGGTGGCTGATTTATGAACGTTGCATCTGATCCATTATTCTATTGAGAATGCGAAGCGAATGCTCTCCAATTCGAGATGCCATATAATTGTGTCAAGCCGCGTTATTGCAATAAGTCCCGGTTGCAAGTGCCACTGAAGGGCTTAAAATCACCACATGACGACCTACATAATAGGGCAAGTTGGGTCAGACAGATGGGCATTCGGGTAATAGGTTTCATGAGGCATCTCGATACAGTTATGCAAAGCAAGACCGACGGCGGAAATGGTCCGGAAAACGGCACCGTTGTGGTCACGCGCACGCAACCGAAAACCAAGAAACCCAGCCTTTATCGTGTCCTGCTCCTCAACGACGACTACACCCCCATGGAGTTCGTCGTTCATGTCCTGCAGCGGTTTTTCCAGAAGAACCGGGATGATGCAACGCGCATTATGCTGCATGTTCACAATCACGGGGTCGGCGAGTGCGGCGTATTTACATACGAAGTCGCCGAAACCAAGGTCAGCCAGGTCATGGATTTCGCCCGCCAAAACCAGCATCCGCTGCAATGCGTGATGGAGAAAAAGTGAGGTCATATGCCATCGTTCTCCCCCAGCCTTGAAAGGGCCCTGCATCAAGCCCTCACAATAGCAAACGAGCGGCATCACGAATATGCGACGCTCGAACACCTTTTGCTTGCCTTGATCGACGATCAGGATGCGGGCGCAGTGATGCGTGCCTGCAGCGTCGACCTTGAGCATCTCAAGCGTATCGTTACCGATTATATTGATCGCGAACTTGATAATCTCGTCACAGGTTATGATGAAGATTCCAAACCAACCGCTGCGTTTCAGCGTGTTATTCAGCGTGCGGTCATTCATGTGCAGTCGTCGAACCGCGAGGAAGTAACTGGCGCCAATGTGCTGGTTGCCATCTTTGCGGAACGGGAAAGCCATGCTGCCTATTTCCTCCAGGAACAGCAGATGACCCGTTACGATGCGGTGAACTATATTTCGCACGGCATTTCGAAGCGTCCGCAGAGCAGCGAAACCCGTCCGCCGCGCGGCGCCGAGAGCCCGAGCGAAGAACGGACGAGCACCGAGCAGGAAGAAAGCGCCAAGAAGAAGCAGGACGCACTGTCGGCCTATTGCATCAATCTGAATGAAAAAGCCAAGGCTGGACGCATCGATCCGTTGATTGGGCGCGACAGCGAAATCAGCCGCACCATTCAGGTCCTTTGCCGCCGTTCGAAGAACAACCCGCTTTATGTGGGTGATCCGGGTGTAGGCAAAACCGCGATCGCGGAGGGTCTCGCCAAGCGGATCGTGGAAGGGCAGGTACCGGAAGCGCTTGCCGACGCGACGATCTTCTCGCTCGACATGGGCACGCTTCTGGCTGGCACCCGCTATCGTGGTGACTTTGAAGAGCGCCTGAAGCAGGTCGTGAAGGAGCTCGAAGAATATCCGGGTGCGGTCCTGTTCATCGATGAGATTCATACGGTCATTGGCGCTGGCGCTACTTCGGGAGGCGCAATGGACGCGTCTAACCTGTTGAAGCCTGCGCTTTCATCGGGCGCTATCCGCTGCATCGGATCGACAACCTATAAGGAGTATCGTCAGTTCTTCGAGAAAGACCGGGCCTTGGTGCGTCGTTTCCAGAAGATCGATGTCAATGAGCCGTCGATCCCGGATGCGATCGAGATCATGAAGGGGCTGAAGCCTTACTTCGAGGATTTCCACAAGGTCAAATACACGGTCGATGCCATCAAAACGGCTGTGGAATTGTCTGCGCGTTATATTTCGGATCGCAAATTGCCCGACAAGGCAATCGATGTGATTGATGAAACAGGCGCGAGCCAGATGCTCTTGCCCGAGAACAAGCGCAAGAAGACCATCGGCGTGAAGGAAATCGAAGCGACAATCGCCACGATGGCCCGTATCCCGCCGAAGTCTGTGTCGAAAGATGACGAACAGGTTCTGTCGCATCTGGATGCCGAGCTGAAGCGGGTCGTCTATGGCCAGGATCTGGCAATCGAAGCGCTGTCGGCCTCGATCAAGCTTGCCCGTGCGGGGTTGCGCGAACCGGACAAGCCGATCGGCTCCTATCTGTTCTCCGGCCCTACGGGCGTCGGCAAGACGGAAGTCGCCAAGCAACTGGCAAGTTCGCTTGGTGTCGAACTCCTGCGTTTCGATATGTCGGAATATATGGAGCGTCACACCGTATCGCGGCTTATCGGTGCACCTCCCGGCTATGTCGGCTTCGATCAAGGCGGTCTTCTGACGGATGGCGTAGATCAGCATCCGCATTGCGTGCTGCTGCTCGATGAAATCGAGAAGGCGCATCCGGACCTGTTCAATATCCTGTTGCAGGTGATGGATCATGGCTCGCTGACCGATCACAACGGCAAGAAGATCGACTTCCGCAACGTGATCCTGATCATGACCACCAATGCCGGTGCATCGGATATGGCCAAGGCAGCTATCGGCTTCGGCTCCACGCGTCGCGAAGGCGATGACATGGAAGCGATCAACCGCCTGTTTACGCCGGAATTCCGTAACCGACTGGATGCGATCATTCCGTTCGGCCCGCTGCCGGTTCCGGTCATCCATCAGGTCGTGCAAAAGTTCGTGCTTCAGCTTGAAGCACAGCTTGCTGAACGCGGCGTGACTTTCGAGCTGACCGAGGGAGCAATCGCCTGGCTGGCTGACAAGGGTTACGACGAGCGCATGGGTGCGCGTCCGCTTGGCCGGGTCATCCAGGAGCACATCAAGAAGCCGTTGGCCGATGAGGTCCTGTTCGGAAAACTCAAGCACGGCGGCACTGTCCGTGTTGATGTCGTAACCAAACCGGACGGGAAAACCGAGCTGTCGTTGGAGAGCGTCGCCGACAAGCCGATCAGCCCGAAAAAAGACATTCCGGCTGAAAAGAAGCAGCTGCAACGCAAGAAGGCTGCTCCGAAGAAAACAGAAAAAGAAAAAGTGCTGGCAGGCAAGGACGAAGCGGCTCCAAAATCGTCCTCGAAGTCGCCAGCGGTTAAATCCTCGGTGCCGAAGGTGCCACGCAAGAAATAGTCGGACATCGAAACGGCCCCTCGAGGGCCGTTTTTTCTGGATATGCGCCTAACGTGGACGAAAACTGAGGTTTTCCCAATCAGGGGGAAGATACCGGGTGCAACTTGCTGTGACGTTGCTCTAACTTGGCTCCATGTCACCGATTCACTTCGATCATCCTGAACATAGTCCAGAAGATCATCGCCACATACGATGGTTTTTGCGTGGTTGCATGCGCATTTGCAGCATTCCAGCTCTACTATTGATGAGTTCGTTCATCGGTTTTGCGGGGCTGGCAATCGAAAGCGGGATTACCGTTGTTCAGGCCGTTTTCATGACACTGACCATATGGGCGCTTCCGGCGAAGGTTGTTCTGATCGGCGCAATCAGCGCGGGCGTGGCTTTGCCTGCTGCAGCTCTCGCTGTTGGGTTGTCGTCGGTGCGCTTGATGCCGATGGTGGTTGCGCTACTTCCCGAATTGCAGGGCCCGAAAACGCGAAAGCTCACGCTCGCGGTGCTATGTCATTTCGTCGCCGTCACCGCGTGGGTCATGGCGATGGAAGAACTGCGCAAGATTCCCCGGGAGATGCGAACCAGTTATTTTGCGGGAATAGGGATGGTTCTGGTGGGAACCAATGCGGTTATCGTCGCTATCGTCTATTCGTTATCGACGTCTTTTCCGCCCATTGTTTTTGCTGCACTTTTCATGCTGACGCCCATGTATTTCCTGACCTCGCTCTGGCGCTCAGCCAGGGAGCGGGCAGGGCAGGTTGCGATGATTTCCGGGATCGTTCTGTTTCCAATATTCCATCATCTGGCTCCCGGCTACGACCTATTGATCACCGGCATTCTCGGCGGGTTGATCGCCTTCGCTTTTCATAGGATGCGCCACACGGCGACAGGAGCAGGTGAATGAACTGGGACAGTTTTTCAAACTGGTGGTGGCCGTTCCTGTTTATCCTGCTGGCGGGGGCGCTTCCAACTTATCTGTTCCGTGTGATGGGAGTGCTGATTGGCGGACGCGTACAAGAAGATTCGGAGGTTCTTGTCCTCGTGAGGTGTATCGCAACCGCGTTGGTTGCAGGCGTTATCGCGCAGCTTATTCTTTATCCCAATGGGGAACTGGCCAATTCGCCTCTTTGGTTGCGGGCTGGTTCCGCCGTGGCAGGATTCGCCGCTTTCCTCATGACCGGCAAGCGATTGCTCGTCGGTGTTCTGGTTGCGGAAATCCTGCTGGTGATCGGCCTGTTTACTCTTTGAAAGTGTGAGTCATATCAGAGTGCTGCACGAATCTTTTCAGCATTTGCTGAAAGAACCGCGGCGTCTTCCATTTGTCCAGTATGAGGCTTGAGCGCCACGCCCTCAAAGCGCGGGATTACGTGGAAGTGCAGATGATAGACGGTCTGTCCCGAGGCCGGTTCGTTGAACTGCATGACGGTTACGCCATCGGCATTGAAAGCCTTCTTTACGGCCTGCGCGATCTTCTGCACAGCTTGAATAAGGTTGGCGAGTGTTTCCGGCTGGGCGTCGAGCAGATTGCGGGACGGTGCCTTTGGCACAACCAGTGTGTGGCCCATGCCTTGCGGCATCACATCCATGAATGCAACGACATCATCCGTTTCATAGACGCGGGTCGAAGGGATTTCGCCGCGCAGGATTTTGGCGAAGATATTGTTGTTATCATAGGTGGCGGACATGCGATTCTCCAATGCGAAATGTTTGGCAGGATCAGACCGTATCAAGTCGCGTTAGGCAAGGTGGATAGGCTTATGCATCCCTGAACGGCGTGTGTTCTTCCAGGGCGCTTTGAATTTGTTCGACTTCACGGCGTTCATGATCGAGATAGTCGCGCACTGCATTCCGAAAACCTTCATGGACAATATAATGCGCCGAATGGGTTGTGACCGGAACGTAGCCGCGTGCAATCTTATGCTCGCCCTGTGCGCCAGCTTCGACGACGCTGAGCTTGCGCTCAATGGCAAAATCGATTGCCTGATGATAGCAAACCTCGAAATGCAGGTAGGGATGATCTTCGATGCAGCCCCAGTGGCGGCCGAAGAGAGTGTCCCCGCCGATGAAATTGATCGCACCAGCGATATAGTGCCCGTTGCGTTTGGCCATAACGAGCAGGATGTCATCGGGCATGCTTTCGCCGATGAGCGAAAAGAACTGCCTGTTCAGATAGGGGCGTCCCCATTTGCGGCTGCCCGTATCCATATAAAATGCAAAGAAATCGTCCCACACAGATTCCGTAAGGTCACTGCCGGTCAGCCAGTCGATTTGGATGCCATCCGACACAGCCTCACGCCGTTCTTTTTTTAACGCCTTGCGTTTTCGGGATACCAGTTCGCTCAAGAAGTGATCGTAACTTTTAAAGTTATTGTTTTTAAAGTGAAATTGCTGATCGGTGCGATGGAGAAAACCTGCGCGTTCCAATGCCGCGATCTCATCCGGCAGCGTAAATGTAACATGCGCTGACGAAACGCCGGTCTGATCTGCCAGTTCACGCAGTCCGCCAGCCAGCGCCAGTCGAACCGCTTCGCTTTCATAGGCGATGTGATTGAGCAGGCGTGGGCCGGCGACCGGGGTGAAAGGCACCGCAGCCTGAAATTTCGGGTAATATTGTCCTCCAGCGCGCTCGAAAGCGTCGGCCCAACCATGGTCGAAGACATATTCTCCCTGACTGTGTCCTTTGAGATAGTTCGGTACGGCTCCGATGAGACGGCCCTGATCGTCTTCAAGGCGCAAATGACGCGGAAGCCAGCCCGCTTCCCGTGCAACCGATCCCGATTCTTCCAGGGCCAGCAGGAAGTTGCGACTGATGAAGGGATTGTAATGCGGGTCCTGCCGGGAGGCCCCGACAAGACTGTTCCATTCGTCTGCCGTGAATTCGCTGATATTTTCAACGACACGGAGAACGAAGCTTTGCTCATTCTGCGGATCTTCGTCGTTCACCGCTATTCCTTTGCCGTTACCGCTTATATTTTGCGGCGCTCGGCGCGTTCTCGTCAAGCCACGAGGGCGCGCGGATCAAAGCCTTCGAACGTGATCTGATCGACATTGAGATCGCTATGTTTCTGCATTTCGCGATCCCGGACCGTCCAGCTGATCACCGGCATTTGCAGCTTCTCCCGAACGAAGGTGATGAACGGGTTAGGCAGATGATGCACATTATAGGACACAAAGGAAATGCCGTGCGCGAGCATGGAGAAATGTCGTTCAAAATCTTCCGTACGCGTGCCTTCGGCAGTAAGTCCTCCTGGTATTCCCGGCGCATCTGCCGCGAAGCGGCGGATCAGGTGATGGTCGAAAGACATGATCGCGGCTTGGCCCTTATAGGACGACAGTTCTCTGGCGACAGCGGCAACCAGGCCGTCATCCTTGCCCTCGATGCCCTTCAGCTCGATAACGAGGGGAACGCGGCCATCGACCAGTTCAAGCATCTGGCGAAGCGTCGGCACGTGATCGGCAGTGCCGCCGATCTTGAGGGCGGTCGCTTCGGCGAGTGTCAAATCGCTAATGTATCCTTCGCGACCGGAGAGACGCTTCAACTCGTCGTCATGAAAGACCACCACGCCGCCATCACGGGTGAGGTGAACATCGCATTCGATGGCAAAGCCCGCTTTGGCTGCTGCCTCAAACGCTGAAAGGGTGTTTTCCCAGCGTTCCTTGTTAAGGTCGTGCAATCCACGATGGGCGACAGGGCGCTTCTTGATCCAGTCGATGGACGTCATGTCAGGCAACCTCGATGATTGCTTCTATTTCGACAGGTGCGTTCAGGGGCAGGCTGGCAACGCCGACAGCCGAGCGGGCATGTTTGCCGGCGTCGCCGAGAACTGCCACGAGGAGATCCGATGCGCCGTTGGCAACCAGATGCTGTTCCACAAAGTCGGGGGTGGAGGCCACGAATGTGGTGATTTTCACAACCCGCTTGATGCGGCCGAGGTCGCCAAGTGCTGCCTTTGCCTGGGCAAGTATGTTGATAGCGCAGGCGCGTGCTGCCGCTTGTCCGTGCGCAACTGTCAGTTCGTCTCCAATCTGGCCAGTGTGCACCAGCTTGCCACCTTCTAGCGGAAGCTGGCCAGAGGTCAGGAGCAAAGAACCGCTCTGGGCAAAAGGAACGTAGTTTGCGGCAGGTGCCGCGGCTTCCGGGATGGATATACCCAGATTTTTAAGGCGGCTGTCGATCGTGTCGGTCATTATATTAATCCTTGCTTGCAAAGGTACTTCGCGATCTACCTATAAGCAGAATCGGTGAAGCTTTGGGGAAGGGTGCTTTTTTTGCCTCGCTTCCGCCACGAGTTTTTTTATCATGCTCGTCAACTCATCGGGAGATTCATGTATGCGTTTTTTGAAGCCGGGTTTTAAGGTGGCTGTAGCTGCAAGCGGAACCGCTGCCTGTGTGTGGGCTGGACTTGCGAGCGTGGCCCATGCGGCTTCGACAGTAACGCTGGTGCCGCACCGCGCCGTTTACGACCTGACGCTTGACCGTGCCGATGAAAAATCGGGGATCAGCGGTTTGACAGGCCGCATGGTCTATGAATTTAACGGATCGGCATGTGAAGGCTACACCACCAATTTCCGTTTTGTGACCCGAATTGATATGGAGGAGCAGCCGCAGCGCGTGACCGACCAGCAGACGACGACATTCGAAGGCGCGGACGGAAAGAACTTCCGCTTCGTCAACAAGACCTTTGTGGACAAGGAGCTGGTCAAGGAAGTGCGCGGCGACGCGAAGCTTGAGGGCGGCAAGACGGTCGTCGAGCTGAGCAAGCCGAAGGAATACAAGCTTGACCTCAAGGGAACGCAATTTCCCACGGGCCATATGGAAGAACTGATCGGCAAAGCGGAAGCGGGGCAGAAATTCTACCAGACGTCGCTTTTCGATGCTTCCGAAGATGCTGACCGCGTAGTCGCTACCACCGTCGTTGTCGGCAAGCAGCAGGCTTTGCCGGACGATGAGACCAAGGTCATGGGCAAGTTTTCCAAGGAACAGGTCTGGCCGGTAACGATTGCCTATTTCGACGATAAGGAAAAGCAGGACGGCCTGCCTATCTACCGCATCAATTTCAAGCTTTATCGCAACGGGATTACCCGCGACCTGACGATGGATTATGGAGATTTCTCCATGCGCGGGAAGCTGGTGAAACTCGATGTCTATGATATGGCAAAGCAGGCCGAAACCTGCAAATAGGCGCTGAACGGCGTGTTTGTTCGCATGTTCGATGCTATATTGTGCGGATGGCTTGCATTTTGCGGCGCGATCAGTTAACAGCGCGCCTATTCCACACACGGGATTGGGCTTTTGTCGGGAAAAATCCGGCAAAAACCTCCGGTGGCGAGAAATCGCCTCAGCCCGTGGAGGTTAAACCGGAAAAGGAAAATAAAGATGGCATTGCCTGATTTCAGCATGCGCCAGCTTCTGGAAGCTGGTGTTCACTTCGGCCACCAGACCCACCGCTGGAACCCGAAAATGGCACCATACATCTATGGTGATCGCAACAATATCCACATTCTCGATCTGTCCCAGACCGTTCCTCTGCTGCACAACGCGCTGAAGATCGTTTCGGACACGGTTGCTCGCGGCGGTCGCGTTCTGTTCGTCGGCACGAAGCGTCAGGCTTCGGACATCATTGCCGATGCTGCCAACCGTTCGGCACAGTATTACGTCAATGCACGCTGGCTCGGCGGCATGATGACCAACTGGAAGACGATCTCCAACTCGATCCAGCGTCTGCGCAAGCTCGATGAACTGCTGGCTGGCGAAGCTCAGGGCTTCACCAAGAAGGAACGCCTCAACCTCGAGCGCGAGCGTGAAAAGCTCGACCGCGCACTTGGCGGTATCAAGGACATGGGCTCGGTTCCAGACCTGATGTTCATCATCGACACCAACAAGGAAGCGATCGCTATTCAGGAAGCCAAGCGTCTTGGTATTCCGGTCGTAGCCGTGATCGATTCGAATTGCGATCCGGACCAGATCGATTACCCGATCCCGGGTAACGATGATGCCGCGCGCGCTATCGCTCTCTATTGCGATCTGATTGCCCGCGCTGCTCTCGACGGCATTGCGCGTCAGCAGGGCGCGATGGGCATCGACATCGGTGCGCAGGCTGAAGCTCCGGTAGAGCCAGCCCTCGAAGCTCCGGCTGAAGGCGCTTAATCAGCGTATGATTTCATCCATCCGTCATATCTGTGATAGGGCGGGTGGATAATCTCGTTTCATCCCGGTGCGAGATTGTGATTCCTGAAGTGCAACGCTCAGGTCAGGTCGCGATCCAGAAACCAAGCGCCGGTTAAAAGTTGGCACACCCATCCGGTGTGCCTTCGCTTTCATGAAAGGCGACATCATGAGCATTTCCGCATCTCTCGTCAAAGAACTCCGCGACCTCACCGGCGCCGGCATGATGGACTGCAAGGCAGCACTTGCCGAAACCAATGGCGACATCGACGCTGCCGTTGACTGGCTGCGCGCCAAGGGTATTGCAAAGGCTGACAAGAAGGCTGGCCGTACGGCTGCCGAAGGTCTGGTCGGCGTTGCAGCTTCCGGCAACAAGGCTGTTGTCGTTGAAGTCAACTCCGAAACCGACTTCGTTGCCCGCAACGATGCTTTCCAGGATCTGGTCCGCAAGATCGCCCAGGCTGCCCTGTCGACCGATGGTTCGACCGAAGCTGTTGCCGACGCCAAGGTTGACGGGAAGACCGTTACCGAAACGGCAAAGGACGCTGTTGCCACCATCGGTGAAAACATCGGCTTCCGTCGTTCGGCTGCGCTGACCGTCCCGCAGGGCGTTGTCGCGACCTACATCCACAACGGTGTTGCTGATGGCCTCGGCAAGCTCGGCGTTCTCGTTGCAATCGAAACCGCTGGCGATGCAGAAGCTGCAAACGCATTCGGCCGTCAGGTTGCCATGCACGTCGCTGCAATCAATCCGCTGGCTCTGACCGCCGAAGACGTCGATCCGGCCGCTGCCGAGCGCGAAAAGGCGATCTTCATCGAGCAGGCTCGCGAATCCGGCAAGCCGGACAATATCATCGAAAAGATGATTGAAGGCCGCATGCGCAAGTTCTACGAAGAAGTCGTTCTTCTCTCGCAGGCTTTCGTTATCAATCCTGACCTGACGGTTGCAGCTGCCCTCAAGGAAGCTGAAAAGACCATCGGTGCGCCAGCCAAGATCACCGGCTTTGTCCGTATCGCTCTCGGTGAAGGCATCGAAAAGGAAGAAACCGACTTCGCTGCTGAAGTAGCGGCTGCAGCCAAGGGCTAAGCCGGTCTGTTTTTCAGCGCATCATCTCCGAAAATAGGTTTTCCCTTTTTCGGGATGCGCTGATTGCATGAAAAGGCTTTTGATTACGAAGGGCATCGCGTGACAACGCGGTGCCCTTCGTGTATCGGAACCCGAACACATCCACTTGATCACCATCTGCGGAGAGCATCCAATGCCAGGTCAACCCGCCTACAAACGCGTCCTTTTGAAAGCCTCAGGTGAGGCATTGATGGGCAGCCAGGGCTTTGGCATCGATGTTTCCGTAGCAGACCGTATTGCGAGCGATATCAAACAGGCACGATCGCTGGGCGTGGAAGTCGGCGTCGTCATTGGCGGCGGTAATATTTTCCGTGGCGTGGCCGTGGCCTCCAAAGGTGGCGACCGCGTAACCGGCGATCACATGGGAATGCTGGCCACTGTCATCAACTCGCTGGCGCTTCGTACGTCCCTGCACAAGATCGGTGTGGATTCCGTTGTGCTCTCGGCCATCGCCATGCCTGAAATCTGTGAGAGCTTCTCGCAGAGACAGGCTACGGCCTACATGGATGAGGGCAAGGTGGTGATCTTTGCTGGTGGCACGGGAAATCCTTTCTTTACGACGGATTCGGCAGCGGCTCTTCGCGCTGCCGAAATCGAGGCGGATGCACTTTTGAAAGGTACGCAGGTTGACGGAATTTATTCCGCTGATCCGAAAAAAGATCCGAACGCAACGCGTTTCGATCGTTTGACGCACAAAGAAGTTCTCGATCGCGGGCTTGCGGTCATGGATACAGCCGCCGTTGCCCTTGCGCGTGAGAACAACATTCCGATAATAGTCTATTCCATCCATGAAAACGGCGGCTTGGCCGAAATTCTGCAAGGCAAGGGGCGCTGCACGATCGTTTCCGATAATTGATCGACCCTTGCTGCGTATCGAAGGAGAAAATGCATGAGTGATGCTTTTGACATCAACGACCTGAAACGCCGCATGGAAGGCGCTATCAATTCTTTGAAGCACGATCTTGGAGGCCTGCGTACAGGCCGTGCTTCCGCAAGTTTGCTGGAACCGATTGTCATTGAGGCCTATGGCTCGACTATGCCAATCAATCAGGTCGCAAACATTACCGTTCCCGAATCGCGCATGCTTTCGGTGTCCGTCTGGGACAAGAGCATGGTGGGGGCCGTGGAACGCGCAATTCGCGATTCAGGTCTCGGTCTCAATCCCATCACCGACGGTACGACGCTGCGCATTCCGCTTCCGGAGTTGAACGAACAGCGCCGCAAGGAACTGGTCAAGATTGCACATCAATATGCCGAGCAGGGCCGCATCGCTGCTCGCCATGTCCGCCGCGATGGTATGGACACGCTGAAAAAGATGGAGAAAGACAGCCTCATCAGTCAGGATGATGGCCGTGTTCTGTCGGAAAAAGTGCAGAAGCTGACGGACGAAACCATTGCAGAGATGGATAAGATCGTTGCAGTGAAAGAAGGGGAGATCATGCAGGTCTAGGACCTGTATGGTTTCCGTTGAAGGAGAGCTTCGCCATGTCCGAACCGCGCCACATCGCCATTATCATGGATGGCAATGGCCGTTGGGCGAAGGCACGCAACTTGCCCCGCAGCGCGGGACATCGGGCAGGTGTCGAAGCTCTTCGCGAGACTGTACGGGCAGCCGGGGATCGTGGCCTCGGCTACCTTACCTTGTTTGCATTCTCTTCAGAAAACTGGTCGCGCCCGAGCGGAGAGGTGAATGATCTCCTGGGGTTGCTGAAGATTTTTATCCGTCGCGATCTCGCGGAGCTGCATCGCAATAATGTGCGGGTCAGCATTATCGGTGAGCGCGAAAAGCTTGCCGCCGATATCCGAACACTGTTGGCCGAAGCGGAAACGCTGACTCATCGAAATTCCGGCCTCAATCTGATCATAGCGTTCAATTACGGCTCCCGCGACGAGATCGTTCGTGCCGTGCGCAGCCTGGCGCGCGATGTCGCGGCTGGCCTGCTTGATCCGGCGTCTATTTCCGCTGAGCTGATTTCTGCAAATCTTGATACGGCAGGGATACCCGACCCGGATCTTATCATCCGCACGAGCGGGGAAATGCGGTTGTCGAATTTTCTGCTCTGGCAGGCGGCATATTCAGAGTTTCTGTTTCTGCCCATTCATTGGCCGGATTTCCGCGCATCAGACCTTGATGCCGCTTATGAGGCGTTTCAACAACGCGAGCGTCGATTCGGCGGTGTTGAAGTGCGCGCAGGAATCGAGGAACTGGAAAATGAAATCGCATGCCCTTCGACCAAGGGGGCGGCAGTCTAAAGTGGTTCCCGAGAATCGGAACCACTGAAAATGCTCTAATTTGGCGCAAGCCGGTCCGTCGAAAGGTCTCAATGTCCAATCTTCAAACCCGTATTATTACTGCTATTGTTCTCGGTGCAGCTGCTTTGTGGCTGACCTGGATAGGCGGTTTGGGTTTCACGCTGTTTTCAATCGCGATCGGATTGGCCATGTTCCACGAATGGGCCAGCTTGACCGCACCCAAGCAGACGCTGTTTTCGCGGATGTTCGGCTGGGGATGGCTGGTGCTTACCAGTATTCTGCTCGTTATGGACAAAAGCGCGTTCTTGACGATTGGCGTCCTGATAGCGGGCACTCTCACACTTTTTCTTACCCAATGGCGGACAGGGCGGGGCTGGCCCGCGGCGGGGCTATTTTATGCGGGTTTCTCCGCCGTTTCGCTTTCGCTCCTGCGCGGTGACGAACCTTTCGGCTTTACGGCCATTGTTTTTCTTTTCGCAGTCGTATGGTCCACCGATATTGCTGCCTACTTTAACGGCCGGGCATTGGGCGGACCGAAACTCGCACCGCGCTTTTCGCCAAACAAAACATGGTCCGGCGCTATTGGCGGTGCTGCTGCTGCGGTGGCGGGCGGCATTCTGGTTGCATCTTTGGTGGCGGCGCCAGGCGGTTGGCTGGTGCCGCTGCTCGCATTGCTACTGTCTATCGTTTCGCAGATCGGCGATCTTGCAGAATCATGGGTGAAGCGTCAGTTCGGCGCAAAGGATTCGGGGCGTCTGCTACCGGGACATGGCGGGGTTCTGGACCGTGTCGACGGGCTTGTAGCGGCTGCCGCACTTTTGTACCTGTTCGGTGCAATTTTCGCTGAGCCAGACGTGCCGTCTGCGATTTTCTTCAGTTTCTAAGGCGCAAGGGAATTGTTCGATTCATTTGGTTTTTCGACAGCCCGCTAGTGTTTTGTAAGGAGCAGTGATTTGCAGGAGGCGTTGGCCTTTTTTCTCAGTGGCGAAAGCCTGCTTGTCGGGACCATCATTCCATTTCTCTTTGTTTTGACCGTTGTGGTCTTTGTTCATGAAATGGGCCACTATCTGGTTGCGCGTTGGTGCGGCATCGGTTCACAGGCTTTTTCCATCGGCTTTGGGCCGGAGTTGATCGGATTCACGGATAAGCATGGAACAAGATGGAAGATTTCGGCCATTCCGCTTGGCGGCTATGTCAAATTCATCGGTGACGAGAGCGCCACGAGTTCTCCTGTGGACGTTAATAATGCAGATTTGAGCGCGGATGAGCAGCGAAGGGCGTTTCATACCCAGCCGGTGTGGAAGCGCGCGGCAACGGTTTTTGCCGGGCCTGCTTTCAATATCATTCTGACGGTCGTCATCTTCAGCGTTTTCTTCGCGCTTTATGGACGCCAGATTTCCGATCCGCTTATTGCAGGTGTTCAGCCGAGCAGTCCGGCTGCTGAGGCTGGTTTCGAGGCCGGAGATCGCTTTGTCAGCGTTGACGGCGAAAAGATAACCACTTTTTCCGACGTACAGCGCATCGTATCCGGACGAGCCGGGGACAAGCTGAATTTCACTGTCGAGCGTGATGGCAAGATGGTTGATCTTCAAGCCGTTCCGGCAACTGTCGAGCGCACCGATCCGCTTGGAAACAAGATCAAGCTTGGTGCTATCGGTGTGGAAACCACTGAAGCTGTAGGTAATTTTCGGCGGATTGAATATGGCCCCCTCGAATCAGTGGCACAAGCTGTCATGGAAACGGGCTATATTATCGGTCGCACGGGAGAGTTTTTTCAGCGCTTTGCGGTCGGTCGTGAGGATAAATGCCAGCTTGGTGGTCCGGTCAAGATTGCCAATATGGCTGGTAAGGCGGCAAGCCAGGGATTTGACTGGCTTATCCAATTGATGGCGATGTTATCGGTCGGCATAGGACTTCTGAACCTGTTTCCGCTGCCTCCGCTGGATGGCGGTCATCTGGTTTTCTATGCGGTGGAGGCCATAAAGGGCAGTCCGGTGTCTGCCGCTGCGCAGGATATTTTCTATCGTGTCGGTTTTCTACTTGTTATGGGATTCATGGGGTTCGTACTTTTCAACGACCTGTTTGCCTGCTAGATGACTCTACGGCTGGCTCAGGTGGTGATCTTGGGGATCGGTGCAGGCTGGAGGTTCCGGTCAGCAAACCGCTACGATGCGTTTCTTCTCCGGCGAGGACCGGAGGAGGTGTTAAACAGAAATGAAAATTGGGAGTGACTGCTGGAAAAGCTAAGCGATTTGTTTACCATAACACCTAAATCGCGTGGCGCGGATGTCACGCTGGTTGCTTAAGTAAACAGAATTTAACCGTGACGCTTGCTTGTATGGAAAAACCGGGTATGACGGTTGTATCTGTACGTGCTTTTCTGGGTTAATCGCCCCGGGGACAGAAAGAAACGAAGGTTCGGAAAGCCTATGACGGCAAGTTCTAAATTCTTTGGCGCCGCTTCTGCGCTCGCCATGTCAGTGGCTCTTGTGGCTTCGGGTACTGCTGCACTCTCGCTGGCTTCGGTCAATGTTGCCGAGGCTGCTGTCGTTAGCCGTATCGAGGTGCGCGGTAATACACGCGTCGACGCGCAGTCCATCCGTGACAATATTGATATTCGTCCGGGCAAAGCCTTCACCAGCGCCGATATTGATGCTGCGGTGAAGCGTCTGTTCGCGATGGGGTTGTTCTCGGATGTTCGCATCAATCAGTCCGGCAGCACGCTCGTCGTGAATGTTACCGAACGTTCGGTGGTCAATAACGTCCTTTTCCAGGGCAATAAGAAGATCAAGGACCCTGACCTTGCTCGCGCCGTGCAGCTCAAGGCTCGTTCGCCTTACGATGCTGCGACGATGGAGGCCGATGTCGAGGCAATCAAGGGGGCCTATGCACATATCGGGCGCAGCGATGCGACCGTGAATGCGCGTACCGTTGATCTCGGCCAGGGTCGTGTAAACGTTGTCTATGAAATCAACGAAGGCTCGCGCACGAAGATTGCGAATGTGGATTTTGTTGGCAATCAGGCTTTCAGTTCCCGTCGTCTGCGTGATGTGATTTCGACCAAGCGTTCGAATCCGCTATCGTGGTTGACGCGTAACGACGTCTATGACGAGGGGCGTCTTCAGGCTGACGAGGAAACGCTCCGCCGTTTCTATTATAATCGCGGCTATGCGGATTTCCGCGTGATTTCGTCTAATGCTGTTCTCGATCCTTCGACGAACGAATACACGATCACCATCACGGTCGATGAAGGTCAGCGCTATACGTTTGGCAATGTGAGCGTCGAGAGCAACGTCGCTGGTGTTGACGGGCATGCTCTGGATCATCTGGTCAAAACGCGTTCGGGTAAGCCTTACAGCGCCAAGGAAATCGAGGATTCTGTTCTCGCAGTTACCGAAAATGTGGCTGGAAGCGGTTACGCTTTTGCGAAGGTCGAGCCACGTGGTGATCGTGATTTCGAAAACCACACAATCTCGGTTGTCTACAGCGTCGACGAAGGTCCGCGTGCTTACATTCAGCGTATTGAAATTCGCGGCAATGATAAGACCCGTGATTTCGTGATTCGTCGCGAATTTGATCTGAATGAAGGTGATGCCTTCAATCAGGTCATGGTGCAGCGTGCGAAGCGTCGCCTTGAAGCGCTTGATTTCTTCCAGACGGTCAATATCTCGACAGCACCTGGCTCCGAGCCGGATCAGGTCATTCTGGTTGTCGATGTCGTTGAAAAGTCGACGGGCGAATTCTCGATCGGTGGTGGTTATACGACTGGTGGTGAATCACCGGGTGCGCAGGTTGAAGCCGCTATCACCGAGCGTAACTTCCTCGGACGTGGCCAGTATATCCGCATTAGTGCAGGTGCCGGTCAGGACGATATGCGCAATTACGGCCTATCGTTTACCGAGCCCTATTTCCTCGGCTACCGTTTGTCGGCTGGCTTTGACGTCTTCCGTCGTACGTACCGCGTAAATGACGATTACGACGTCGAGCAGACCGGTGGTACGATCCGTTTCGGCCTGCCGATCACGGATAACTTCTCGGCAGGTATCGCGTACAATCTGGTTCAAGAAAAGTACGACCTCTTCCGCCCCGATGCGGAAAGTTACTATGCTCCAGCCTTGCTTGAGGCTGCCGACTACAGCCCTTGGCTCCGTTCGTCGATCAGTTACTCGCTGACCTATAACTCCATCGATGACATGAAGAATCCGCATGACGGTATTTATGCCAAATTCACGCAGGAATTTGCGGGTCTCGGTGGCGATGCGAAGTATATCAAGACGACTGCCAAGGCTGACTACTACAAGACGCTATCTCAGGAAGCCGATATCGTCGGTTTGCTGAGCGTCGGTGGTGGTTACATCCATGAATTTGGTAATGATGGCGTCCGTATCTTCGACTTGTTCAAAAACAATTCGGACATCATTCGTGGCTTCAAGTTCAATGGTATCGGTCCTTATCAGGATGCTGCGAACGGCAAGCGTTACTGGATGGGTGGCACGACCTATATCAACGGTACGGCTGAAGTTCAGTTCCCGATGCCACTGGTTCCTGAGAGCTTGGGTATCCGTGGTGCCGTATTTGCTGATGCCGCGACGCTTTATGGCAACGAATCCTCGCAGGGCGGCTCGCCGATCTATGGCGATGACAAGAAGCTTCGCGCTTCGGCAGGTGTCAGCTTGATGTGGGCTTCTCCATTCGGTCCGCTACGCTTTGACTATGCGTTCCCGATCGCGAAGGCTGATACCGACAAGGTTCAGAACTTCAACTTCGGTGTTTCGACCAAGTTCTAATAGATTTGCCTTTTCCCGGGGTATAACAACCCCGGGAAAGAAAGTGTTTTGATGGCAGATCCTGTTTTTTTCGCGCCTTCGCGTGAACTCACGATTGGCGATATAGCAGATTTTACCGGTGCAAGACTTCGCGACCCGAAGCTTGCGCCGCGTTCTGTTGCGCGCCTCTCTTCCCTTAAAGATGCGACTGAAGGTTCTCTCGTCTTCGTTGAGGGCAAAAAGAACGCTGACGGACTTTCTTCAATCAGTGCGGCCGGGGTTCTGTGTACGGAAACCGTCGCGGACAGCGTACCGTCGCACATAGCAGCACTCGTTACCCGCAATCCCCAGCGAGACTTTGCATCCGTGGGCCGGATGCTGTTTCCTGCATCGGTCAGACCGGTCAGCTGGTTTGGTGAAACAGGTATCTCTGCAGCGGCGATCATTCACCCGACAGCACATATTGAGGATGGGGCGACCATCGAAGCGGGAGCCGTGATCGGCAGGGGCGTTACCGTCGGTAGCGGCACTTTGATCGCTTCGACTGCTGTCGTCGGCGAAGGTTGCCAGATCGGCCGCAACAGCTATATCGCGCCGGGCGTTACCGTGCAGTGTGCCTTCATCGGCAACCAGGTTGCGCTCCATCCAGGCGTTCGGATTGGGCAAGATGGGTTCGGCTACGTTCCAGGCCCGGCGGGTCTGGAAAAAGTTCCCCAACTCGGCAGGGTCATTATTCAGGACAATGTCGAGATTGGCGCCAATACAACGGTGGATCGCGGTTCTTTGAATGACACCGTTATCGGTGAAGGTACCAAGGTCGATAATCTTGTCCAGATTGCGCACAACGTGCGGATCGGCCGTTTTTGTATCATTGCCGCGCATTGCGGCATCTCTGGCAGTTGCGTTATTGGTGACCAGACAATGCTGGGCGGACGTGTGGGACTTGCCGATCATTTGATCATAGGCTCACGCGTACAGGTTGCTGCGGCAAGCGGCGTTATGAATGACATACCCGATGGGGAGCGCTGGGGTGGTATTCCCGCGCGGCCTATCAAGCAGTGGTTCCGCGATATTGCGAACATTCGCAGCATCGGGCAATCGAGAAAGGAGCAATCCTCTGATGAGTGATGCAAATCAGACCAAGCTGGAAGCAGCAGATATCCAGGACCTTCTGGCAGTGCTGCCGCATCGCTATCCGTTTTTGCTGATTGACCGGATCGTCGATATTGATGGTGACGTCTCTGCGACCGGCATCAAGAATGTGACGATCAACGAGCCGCATTTCACAGGTCATTTTCCTGAAAAGCCGATCATGCCGGGCGTTCTGATTGTCGAGGCCATGGCGCAAACGGCGGGCGCTATTTCCTTGCTTCAGCGCAAGACCGGGCGTCCGGGTGTGGTCTATTTCATGACCATCGACAATGCGAAGTTTCGTCGTCCCGTCATACCGGGAGACAGGCTTTTACTTCATGTTAAGAAAATCAAACAACGTGCAAATATCTCCAAATATGAATGCGTTGCGGAAGTTGATGGTGTAAAGGTTGCGGAAGCTGAAGTCGCTGCCATGATCAGCACAGCTGAAGAAAACCAGTGAGCATATCAATGAAAGAAACAATCATTCACCCCACCGCTCTCGTAGAGCAGGGCGTGGAACTGGGCCAGGGTGTGTCTGTCGGCCCCTTTTGTCACATTCAGTCTGGCGCCGTCATTGGCGACAATTCGGAGTTGATGAGCCACGTAGTCGTAACCGGAGCTACCACACTTGGTGCGGGTGGCAAGGTCTACCCACATGCTGTTCTGGGGTGCGATCCGCAGAACAATAAGCATAAGGGCGGTCCTACGAGGCTTAATATCGGTGTAAACTGCATTATCCGCGAAGGCGTGACCATGCACAAAGGGTCAGACAACGCGCGCGGTTACACTTCGATCGGCGACAATTGTTCGTTTCTGGCGTACGCTCACGTGGCGCACGATTGCGATATTGGCGATTATGTTACCTTCTCCAATAATGTGATGATTGGCGGTCATACGACTATTGGTCATCACGCCATTCTCGGCGGTGGCGCTGCGATACATCAGTTTGTGCGCATCGGCCATCATGCCTTCGTGGGCGGCATGGCTGCGGTCGTGAGCGATCTCATTCCATATGGCATGGCAATCGGCGTGCATGCGCATCTCGGTGGCTTGAATATCATCGGTATGAAGCGCTCCGGCATGGAACGCAAAGAAATCCATAATCTTCGTCATGCCGTTCGGATGTTGTTCGACCGCACAAAACCGATCCGGGACCGTGCAAAGGACGTACTGATTGCGATACCGGATTCACCGGCTGTTGTTGATATGATCGACTTCATCAAAGTCGACACCAAGCGTGCCTACTGTACACCTCCGCTGGATGCGGTGCATGGCGGGGCCGGACATGACAGCGGCGAAGATTGAGACAACGCAGCGTCTCGCAGACCATGCGGGACGCGTTGCCATTGTCGCAGGGAACGGCCTGCTGCCGATCAATGTTGCAGAGGCTCTTGTGGCAGCGGGAAACGTTCCCTTCCTCGTGCCGCTGCGCGGGGAAGCCGATCCGCTGCTCTATACGTATGAGCATCAAGAAATTTCGATCGTAGAGTTTGCAAAGCTTGTGCGCTCTATGAAAGCTGCGGGCGTGGACCGCGTTGTCCTTGCCGGAGGCGTGACAAGCCGCCCCCATGTCAGCGATCTGAAGCTTGACTGGCCGACGCTGCGGGCGGTGCCTTACGTTCTGCGGGCACTGGGACAAGGTGACGATGCGCTATTGCGCGCATTCATAAGTCTGCTCGAATCTTTTGGTTTCAAGGTTGTCGGGGCGCACGAAGTTGTCCCGAATCTGCTTTCCCCATCACCGGCTCAAATTCTGACACGATCGGCGCCGGACGTCCAAGAACGCCATAATCTTGAACTTGCGATGGAGTCAGCGCTTCGCTTGGGTGATCTCGATGTCGGGCAGGGCGCGGTGGCGGTCGGCGGACGTGTCGTGGCCCTCGAGGGGGCGGAAGGCACAGATCAAATGATTGAACGTGTGCGCGAATTGCGTGCAGCTGGCCGCATACCTCGTCGGGGCGGTGTTCTCGTCAAGATGGCAAAGCCACAGCAGGATGAAAGAGCCGACCTTCCGACCATCGGGATTTCGACAGTTGAGAATTCTGCGAAAGCGGGATTATCGGGAATAGCGGTTGAGGCTGGCAGGACATTCATTCTAGGTTTCGGTGAAACCATCGCTGCAGCAAACGACAGGGGTCTCTTCATAGAGACAGTCAGTCGCGTGAGAAAGGACGCCAGGAAGTGAGCACCCAAAGCCGGCCTCTGAAAATAGCAATCGTGGCCGGTGAAGAATCCGGTGATCTTCTTGGTGCCGATCTGATCGATGCGCTGCGGAGCCAGACAGACCGGCTTGTCGATATAGTCGGCGTCGGAGGCGATCACCTCGCGGCGCGGGGCATGAAGTCTTTCTTCGATCCGCACGAGATCGCCCTCATGGGGCTGGGCGCAATTCTGAAGAATTTGCCGGGGTTGATGCGGCGCATTGGACAGACCGCGCAGCGCATAATTGCGGAAAAACCGGATTGCGTTCTTCTCATCGACAGTCCCGAGTTCACTCACCGTGTCGCTCAAAAGATAAGAGCCGCGAAACCTACAATTCCCATTGTGAAATATATAGCGCCGAGTGTGTGGGCATGGCGGCCGCAGCGTGCCCGGGCGATGAAAGCCTATTTTGACCATGTGCTGACCATTCTCCCATTCGAGGTAGAGGTCATGCAGCAGTTGAGCGGACCGAGCGCCACCTATGTGGGGCACCGTCTTTCCAGCTATGAGCCAATATTGAAGGCAAGGGCTGAACAAAAAATACTGGAATTGCAACGGACTGATGAAACCCGGAAAACGCTGCTTGTTCTCCCCGGATCTCGTCGTACTGAAATCCAGTTGTTGATGGAACCGTTTGGCCAGGCTGTGGGCGAACTTGCTGCCAGAATCGAAAAGCTCGATGTCGTTTTGCCGACATTGCCGCGCATTGAGGAAATGGTGCGGGATCTTTCAAAGAATTGGGCCGTCAAGCCGCTCATTGTGCTCGGGGATGAAGAAAAGTGGAAAGCGTTTTCCAAGGCTGACGCGGCGCTCGCCGCTTCCGGAACGGTTTCGCTGGAGCTCGCCCTGTCACGCATTCCAAGCGTGCTTTCCTATAAGGCGGACTGGTTTGCTCGCAAGTTTCTGATGCCTAAAATCACGATCTGGAGCGCGGCGCTGCCCAATATCATCGCCGATGAGCCGGTTGTTCCTGAGTATTTCAATGAGTTCGTTCGCCCCGGAATGCTTGCACGTAATCTTGAGCGCCTGATGCGGCCCGGATCGGCGCGGCAGGCGCAGCTAGACGGATTCGATAAGGTCGCTTCGATTATGGAGACGGAGCAGCCGTCTGGTGAGATCGGGGCGCGGGTCGTTCTCGAACTGGCAGGCAATAGTGCTCCCAGTTTCAGTTGAATCGCTGGAGAGTGTACGGTCTCTTTGTTTTACGCACTGAGTGCAGGACCGTACTTTTGCCGGAAATGCTTAAGCCCAAGAGTTGACTGCTTGCGAGCAGGCATAAAAAAAACCCGGTTGTTAGACAACCGGGTTTTTGCGGGCTGATGCTTATTTACGCTTTGCGAGCGGCACGTAATCGCGTTCGGCAGCACCCGTGTAGAGCTGGCGCGGACGACCGATCTTCTGCTGCGGGTCTTCGATCATTTCCTTCCACTGTGCAACCCAGCCGACGGTGCGAGCGAGTGCAAAAAGAACCGTGAACATTTCGGTCGGGAAGCCGAGGGCCTTCAGCGTGATGCCGGAATAGAAGTCGATGTTCGGATAAAGCTTCTTCTCGATGAAGTATTCATCCGTCAGGGCGATCTTTTCCAGCTCCATTGCAACGTCGAGCAGCGGATCGTCCTTGATGCCGAGTTCGCCCAGAACTTCATGGCAGGTTTTCTGCATGATTTTGGCACGCGGATCGTAGTTCTTATAAACGCGGTGGCCGAAGCCCATCAGACGGAACGGATCGTTCTTGTCTTTTGCACGCGCGATATATTCAGGAATACGGTCGACAGAACCGATTTCAGCCAGCATGTTAAGCGCGGCTTCATTTGCGCCGCCATGGGCAGGACCCCAGAGGCAGGCAACACCGGCAGCAATACATGCAAAGGGATTGGCGCCCGACGAACCGGCAAGGCGCACGGTCGAGGTCGAGGCGTTCTGCTCATGATCTGCGTGGAGAATGAAGATGCGGTCCATCGCACGCGCCAGAACCGGATTGACCTTATAATCCTCGCAAGGAACTCCGAAGCACATGTGCAGGAAGTTCGATGCGAAATCGAGATCGTTCTTCGGATACATGAACGGCTGGCCGATATGGTATTTGTAGGCCATGGCAGCGAGCGTTGGGACCTTGGCGATCAGGCGAATGGAGGCAACCATACGTTGATGCGGGTCAGTGATATCCGTGGAATCGTGATAGAATGCTGACATCGCGCCCACGCAACCGACCATCACTGCCATAGGATGGGCATCACGGCGGAAGCCCGTGAAGAACTTTGTCATCTGCTCGTGGATCATCGTGTGGCGCGTCACACGATAATCGAAGTCAGCCTTCTGGGTTGCCGTGGGCAGTTCACCGTAAAGAAGCAGGTAGCAGGTTTCCAGAAAATCACCGTGTTCGGCAAGCTGATCGATCGGGTAGCCGCGATAGAGCAGGGTGCCTTCATCACCATCGATGTAGGTGATTTTGGATTCGCACGATGCCGTGGACGTGAAGCCAGGATCGTAGGTGAACATCTGGGAGTTCTTGTAGAGTGGACCGATATCGACGACGTCTGGTCCGACAGTGCCTTGTCGCACAGGCAGGTCGAATGTTTTGCCTTCTAGTGTAAAGCTGGCTGTCCTATCTGACATCGTGTTTCCTTTCATGTCCACTTTGCCGCCCGCACGACGGCAGAATTGAAATCGTCGTTATGATTTGTCTTTTATGTCTTGGAATGGTCTCGCCCCCGCGGGAACCATTCACGCATTATCCTAACGATTTTGCCCGTCAAACTATCCCAAACAGTTCGCGATGCAATGCGTAATTTGAACTATTTACGCCGGTTTTGTCACGTCAGCGTGAATGTTCCCACCTTAACCGATTTGATCGCGAATGCGTCCCAGCGACTCTTCACGACCAAGGACGAAAAGCACATCGAACACGCCCGGAGAGGTGGCGCGGCCTGTGAGCGCTGCTCGTAATGGTTGCGCAATCTTGCCGAGTTTCATCCCGGTTTTTTCTGCGTGAGTCCGCACAGCGGCGTCGAGAGACTCGACAGTCCATTCCGCCGTAGCTTCCAGATCAGGCAGAACAGACTTGAGTACGGCGCGGCCCTCTTCATTCAGGAGGGAGGCTGCCTTCTCGTCAAGATCAAGGGGACGAGCAGCGAAGATAAACTTCGATCCATCGGCCAGCTCCACGAGAGTTTTGGCGCGATCCTTCAGGCCCGGCATGGCGGCGAGCAGTTGTGCGCGTCGCTTCTCGTCCAATGCGCCCGCGATTTCCTTGCCGCCTTCGATTTCGGGAAGAACAGCTATAAGCGCATCATAAAGCGCCCGGTCATCGCTGGCTCGCATATAGACGCCATTGATCGCTTCCAGTTTCTGAAAATCGAAGCGGGCCGCACCCTTATTGATGTCCTTCACATCGAACCATTCGATCATCTGTTCGGTCGACATGATTTCGTCGTCGCCGTGGCTCCAACCGAGGCGCACGAGATAGTTGCGCAGGGCCGCAGGCAGATAGCCCATCGCACGGTAGGCATCGACACCCAAAGCGCCATGGCGCTTGGAGAGTTTTGCACCGTCTGCTCCATGAATAAGCGGGATATGCGACATTTGCGGTACATCCCAGCCCATCGCGTTGTAGATGACGGTCTGCCGTGCGGCATTGGTCAGATGATCGTCGCCACGAATGATATGAGTCACACCCATATCGTGATCATCGACAACAACTGCGTGCATGTAGGTGGGCGTTCCATCGGAACGCAGGATGATGAAATCATCGAGATCTTTGTTAGGGAAGCGTACGTCACCCTGTACCGCATCCTGCACGAGTGTTTCACCTTGCTGCGGTGCCTTGATGCGGATGACCGGCTTCACGCCAGTAGGTGCTTCCGACGGATCGCGATCACGCCAGCGCCCGTCATAGCGTGGCGGACGACCTTCGGCCCGCGCTTTTTCGCGCATTTCTTCCAGTTCTTCCGGCGTTGCATAGCAGTAATACGCCTTGCCGAGAGCAACGAGTTCTTCTGCCACTTCGCGATGGCGAGGCGCGCGCTCGAATTGCGAGATGGCTTCGCCGTCCCAATCCAGACCCAGCCATGTGAGCCCATCGAGAATGGCAGCCGTCGCGGCGTCAGTGGAACGTTCCCGGTCCGTGTCTTCGATACGCAGCAGCATCTTGCCGCCATTGTGCTTGGCATATAGCCAGTTGAACAAAGCGGTGCGCGCGCCGCCAATGTGCAGATAGCCCGTGGGCGAAGGGGCAAAACGGGTAACGACCGGTTTCGACATGATAGCTCCACTATGTCGTGCGCCATTCCAAAGCAGCGGCAAATGCCGGAGAGACAGGCGCGAACTTGAATTCTAATGCCTGCACGAGACAACCCGGCAGGTAATCGCGGTTCGTTAAACGAACTCACTCGATTTTGGCTGCGGTTCATGTAGCATAGGCAGCAATGTGCGCAAGGGCTTCACACCCCTTTCGCACTGATGTGCCGTCGTTCTTTCGGGCTAGCTTGACGGCGTGGGCGAACTTTTGCGGTCAGGCGGGGGCATGACAGGCATTAGGGAAGCGAGCGATATAGACGAACGGGCGCTTGTCAGAAGTTTGCCTGATGGTTCGATGCGCACCTTATTTCCGGAAGCATGGCCTCTAAGTGAACCCGAAGTAAACACAACGCCCGTCAAGCTTCCCGCGCCGAGTTTCCGTGAACGGATTCTGTCTATACCGTCGCTCACGGGCAGGCAGGTCAAAGCCGCAGCCGAAACGGAAGCCGGACGAGGCATAACCTTTCTTTTGCTTCCGGTTTTTGCCGGTATTGGCGCGATAATCTATTTCACGCTTTCGTTCGAACCTGCATGGACGCCAATTCTGTCCATGCTGGCGATTGGCATCATCTTGCGAATTGCGACGCGCAGGCATTTCGCGGTGGCCCAAGGCGGGACCTTGGCCGTCGCTCTGGTCGCGGGGCTTGTTGTGGGCAAATGGGAGACGGAACGTCGGGCCACACCGATGTTGGGCTCCGACGTGGCGACGCGTGTGACAGGCCGGGTTGTTGCACTTGAATATCAGGATAATGACAGCTGGCGGATAACGCTTGAGCTACTCCAGACAGAACGCCCGAAACTTCGATTTCCGCCGAAGCGCGTTCGCATCAATGCCAGAGACATACCGGCGACAACTGCGATTGGCAGCGGACTGTCTGGTTTCGCCCGACTGCGTATTCCGTCGGGCCCTGTCCGGCCCGGAAACTACGATTTCTCTTTTCACGCTTATTTCAACGGCATTGGCGCCAACGGGTTCTTTCTCGGAACGCCCAAAGAAACGGCTGTTCCTCCACCAGACGAATTGACGGCGGAAATGTCCCAGTGGATTGCCATGCTGCGGGTCCGGGTTTCCGAGCGCATTGAGGAGGTGATCGGAGGAGAGGACGGTAGCGTCGCTTCGGCGCTTGTGGCAGGCACCCGTGCGGGGATCAGCGAGCAAACCAATGAGGATCTGCGCAAGGCAGGGCTGGCGCATATTCTGTCGATTTCGGGTTTGCATATGGCGCTCGCTGCTGGCGTTGTCATGTTGACACTACGATCCGCCTTCGCGCTATTCCCCGCTTTCAGCGTACGACATCCGGTGAAGAAATATGCGGCGTTTCTCTCCCTGTTAAGCTGTACCTTCTATCTTGCCATGTCCGGTGCGGACGTCGCTGCGCAACGAAGCTACGTGATGATCGCGGTTATGCTTGGGGCACTGCTGATTGATCGCGCTGCCATCAGCATGCGCAATCTGGCCGTCGCGGCGCTTGCCATGATAGCGCTTTCACCGCATGAAATCTTGGGGCCGAGTTTTCAAATGTCATTTTCTGCCACTGCCGCGTTGATCGCCGGTTATGCTTGGTGGAGCGAACGCAATGCGAACAGGCATATTGGTGCGGAGAAGCGTGGCAAGGCCACGTATGGCGTCGCCCGACGGATATTGAAGCCGGTCACGGCAGCGGCAGGCACCTCGCTCATTGCCGGGCTGGCGAGTGGAATTTTTGCCGCTTATCATTTTAACAATACAGCGCCTTTGGGGCTGGTGGGAAATGTCCTCGCTGAACCCGTAATCGCGCTCCTTGTCATGCCCTTTGCTGTTTTCGGGCTTCTGCTGATGCCTTTGCAGCTGGACTGGGTGCCTTTGCAGATAATGGGTTGGGGGATTTTCGCGGTCAGGCACATTGCTGCATTCGTTGCGGCATGGTCGCCAGACGGGAATCCCGGACCGATGCCCTCGCTCACGCTCGTATATTGGACCATTGCGCTGGTTCTGGCTGTGGTGCTTTCCACCAGGCTAAAGTTGTTGGCACTCCCATTTATCGTTTTAGGATTGGGTGTTTTTATGAAAGAGCCTTTTCCAGATATCGTCATATCCGAAGATGCCAAACTAGTGGGTGTACGATTGGCGGATGGAAGGCTCGCGGTTAATCGAAATCGACCATCACAATTCACAATCAATAATTGGAAAACCGCTTATTTGATCGACGAAATAATTCCCCCGGTTGCGGTAAAAAAGGAAAAGCAGTCCGCGTCCCATGGTTTCGAGTGTGATGAGGGAGTGTGCACGATCAATTTGCGTGATGGTCGCACCCTTGCCTATACCGGAGAAACCACAATGCAGGAGATCGCCTGCAATATCGGAAATGTGGTTATTCTCGCTGTTCCAGGTAAGGATGCGGCATGTCATCGTTCAACGATTACCAGCATTAGTAAACGCGATCTTGCGCTCAAAGGCGCCGTGGAAATCAGGCTCGGACAACAACGCGATGAAAATCGCTCTCTGACGACGACGGAGAAAACACCCGAAGCTGGAAAGCCCAAAACAAGCCAGCCGGGGCCTGACTTCCGGCCGGAAGACCGAATTACCTATGCCGTTGAGGCGCCAAGCCGTCCCTGGCATTTGCACCGCATCCATTCGCGCGCAGCACGCGGCTTGCCCGAAAGAGAGTACAAACCCAAATCCGCTTCCATTCAAAACGTAGCGGACTGTGCGTCAGACACGGGCGATAACCCAACACGCTGCGATTGATTGTGAGCGGTATTAGGTTCGCGTTTCAATCCCACCGTTCAATCCTGTCATGTCTCATCTTCATCAAAGCCGCTTCGCATTTTTGCTGGAAATGCTCTAGTAACGGCGGATCAGACCGACAAGCTTGCCCTGCACGCGCACACGATCAGGACCAAATATCCTCGTTTCATAAGCGGGATTAGCCGCTTCGAGAGCGATGGAGGCACCTTTGCGGCGAAAGCGCTTCAGGGTTGCCTCCTCGTCATCGACCAATGCCACTACGATTTCACCGGGGTTGGCGGAATCTCCGCGTTTGATAATCACTGTGTCCCCGTCGAAAATTCCGGCATCGATCATCGAATCTCCTTTCACCTCAAGCGCGTAATGCTCTCCCGCGCCGATCATTTCCGGCGGAAGGCTGAGGGAATGGGTCTGATTCTGGATGGCGGAGATTGGTACACCCGCAGCTATTCGCCCCATGACCGGTACGGAGACAGTGGCGGATGATGTGTCGTCATTGGTCGCTATGGGGGCAGGGCGGGCTGGCGGAGGGGGTGGCGCTTTGCCCAGACTGCCTTCTATAACGCTTGGAGCAAACTTCTTTTGCGCATTGAGCCCAGGAGCGATGGAATCAGGCAGGCGCAACACCTCAAGCGCGCGCGCTCTGTTTGGCAGGCGACGGATAAAACCACGCTCTTCCAAGGCTGTGATCAGGCGATGGATACCCGATTTTGAAGCCAGATCGAGCGCTTCTTTCATCTCATCGAAAGATGGTGGGATGCCCGTTTCTTTCAGACGTTCGTGAATGAACAGCAGAAGCTCGTGCTGCTTACGGGTCAACATGCGCGACACCCTCCCGGCCAAGAATCGAGAAAAACAAAACCAGAACGAACACTATATGTTCCAGTCTTGTTCTGCAATGGTTTTAAAACCGTTAACGTTGAATAAGAGGAAAGACAGCATGTTCTGACGCCAGGCTGTTGCCACCAAACAGGTCAGGCGACGTTCTGAATAATATATACCGCACTACGGTTTAGGATGGTTTCCTCATGTTCAGATGAAGAAGGTCGCATTATAACATGAGGATTCGGCAGTCATCGCCGATAGCGGCTGCGGGAGCATTCTCCTCCCTGATGAGAAGCGCTCTTGAGCGGACAAGCGCCGACAGCATGGACGAATCCTGCACGGGGAAAGGCGATGCGACCAATGTTCCGTCGGTACGTGATTCGACTGTCGCCCGGATATAATCGCGACGATGATCGTTAGCGGGCAGGGCGATGCCCAGCTTGGCCGGACGGATGTCGGCCTCAGAGTTGGTTCCGGCAAGTCTGGCGACAAGCGGCCTGAGAAACACAAGGCTGCACACCAGGCTCGAAACAGGATTGCCCGGAAGTCCGATGACATGGACGATCTTGCCGTTTACCTCGACGCGTCCGTACATCAGCGGCTTGCCTGGCCGCATGGCGATCTTCCAGAAATCGAGCTCGACTCCAAGTTTTCGCAGCGCGCCATGCACGAAGTCCCGGTCGCCGACGGAAGCACCGCCAATTGTAACCAGAATGTCGATATCGCTTTGCAGGCTGTCTTCTATTGCTTGCTCGATTTTCGCGGGATCATCGGGAATGATCCCCTTATCTTGCGGAGTCCCGCCGGCTCGCCTCACGATTTCGGCAATTCCAACGCTGTTCGACGCAACGATCTGATCCTTTCCGGGTATTTCGCCCGGAAGCACTAGTTCATCCCCGGTGGCAATAATTGCCACTTTGGGCTTTTTGAATACATCGATTTTCGCATTACCGCTGGCGGCTGCCAGCGATAAGGCGGCAGCATCCAGTTCGCGCCCTGTTGGAATTACAATGTCGCCCGGCGAAAAATCGAGACCCGCGCGGCGTATATGCCGCCCCGGCTCTATACCTTCGTGGACAGTCAACCGGTTGCTCGAACGCTCGGTGTGCTCCTGAATGACGATTGCATCCGTGCCCTTGGGCAACGGCGCACCTGTGAAAATGCGGACTGCCTGTCCGATTCCTAATTCGCCCTCGAAGCGGTTGCCCGCTGCCGATTCACCAATGATATCAAACTGAACAGGATAGGAGATGTTGTCGGGTGCGATCAGGGCATATCCATCCATCGCCGAACCGTCAAAAGGTGGTTGTAGAAGATGCGCCAGCACGGGCGTTGCAACGACACGCCCACCCGCATTGGACAATTCAACTTCCTCAATGCCACGCGGCTCCGCCGACTTCAGAATGCGGGCCAGTGCTTCATCGACCGGGAGAAGGGACATGGCGTTTCCTCTCAAACTGGTTTGCTGACTGTCTAAACCATAAAAACCGGCCGGAACAATTGATCCAAAGCAAAGTCTGCAGCAATCTCCAAAAGCAGTTTATGCGGTCCAGTCACCTGATTTGCCGCCGCTCTTTTCGATAACGCGAATGCCGCCGATCTCCATATGCTTATCGACCGCTTTGGCCATATCGTAGATAGTGAGGCAGGTTACTGAAACGGCGGTGAGCGCTTCCATTTCCACACCGGTGCGCCCTGTGAGCTTGGCGAGGGCACGAACGCGCAGGCCTGGCAGAGTATGATCGGGCTCGATTTCGACCGAAACCTTGGTCAGCATCAACGGGTGGCAGAGAGGAATCAGATCGGCGGTCTTTTTTGCTGCCATGATGCCGGCTAGACGCGCTGTACCTATAACGTCACCTTTTGCGGCGTTGCCTTCCACAATGAGCGCCAGCGTTTCCGGCTTCATTGTGACCGTTCCCACGGCCACAGCCTGACGTTCGGTTTCGTTCTTCGCTCCAACATCCACCATATTGGCAGCGCCGCTCTGGTCGATATGAGTGAGTTTGGAGACCATCAGTCAAGCCCTGCCGGTCAGGAGTTCACGGGTCGCCGCTGCCACATCTGCCTTTCGCATCAGGCTCTCTCCGATGAGGAACGTCCCAATTCCCGACTTTTCCAGACGCAGGCAATCTTCGTGGGTGAAAATGCCACTTTCCCCTACCAGCAAACGGTCGGGCGGAGCCATTTTCGACAAACGTTCGGAAACTGCGAGATCAACCTCAAAGGTACGCAAATTGCGGTTGTTGACACCCAGCAGACGCGAGGAAAGCTTTAATGCGCGTTCCATCTCGGTCTCATCGTGTACTTCGATGAGAGCGTCCATACCGAGTTCAAAAGCGGTTTCTTCCAGCGCTTTTGCAAGATCATCGTCGACGCTTGCGAGAATGATCAGAATGCAGTCGGCTCCCCAACTGCGCGCTTCATGCACCTGATAGGTATCGAACAAAAAGTCTTTGCGAAGTGCCGGGAGACCACATGCGTTGCGGGACGCGGTCAGAAATTCTGGCGCTCCTTGAAAAGATGGCGCGTCGGTCAGCACGGAGAGACATGCCGCACCACCCGTCTCGTAAGCTTGCGCAAGTACAGGCGGATCGAAATCAGGACGGATAAGGCCTTTCGACGGGCTTGCCTTCTTGATTTCGGCGATCAACGCGAATTCACCGGCAGCGCGTTTCGCCTCCAGTGCCTTGAGAAAACCGCGCGGTGCTTCCTGATCCTTGGCACGCGCTTTCAGATCGGCCACACTGCGCTCGGCCTTGGCAGCGGCGATTTCGTCGCGCTTATAGGCCTCGATCTTGCGCAAAATATCGGTGGACATAGTTTGATCCTTCCGTCAGGCGGTGTTGTCGTTCGACACGGCAATCACCTTCTGCAAAACAGCAAGTGCTGCTCCGCTATCGATGGAATGCGACGCTTGCTCGATGCCTTCTTTCAGGTCTTTCGCCTTGCCGGCGATGACGAGTGCGGCGCCTGAATTGAGCAACACGATGTCTCGATAGGCGTTTTTGTCGCCTTCGAGCACGCCCAGCAGAGCCTTGGCGTTGGCAGAAGCTTCGCCGCCTTTCAGTTCCACCGGATCGCAACGACGAAGCCCGACATCTTCCGGCGCTATTTCAAACGTGCGGATTTGACCGTTTTCGAGGGCCGCAACCTGCGTTGTGCCTGCGGTGGTCATTTCATCGAGACCATCCCCATAGACAACCCAAGCCGCTTCGGAGCCCAGCTCTTTGAGCACTTCGGCCAATGGTACCAGCCATTGGGGCGCAAATACTCCAACGAGCTGACGCTTGACGCTAGCCGGATTGGAAAGGGGACCAAGCAGATTGAAGATGGTGCGTGTGCCCAGTTCGACGCGAGATGGGCCGACATGGCGCATGGCGGAATGGTGCATCGGCGCGAACATGAAGCCAAGACCGGCTTCCTTAATGCTGCGGCCAATCGTGTTTGCATCAGCTTCGATATTGATGCCGAGCGCGGCAAGCGCGTCCGCCGCACCTGAGCGAGAGGAAAGCGCGCGGTTGCCATGCTTGGCGACGGGCACGCCGGCCCCGGCTACAACAAATGCGGAGCAGCTTGAAACATTGTAGGAGCCGGACTGGTCGCCGCCGGTTCCGACTATATCGATTGCGTTGTCGGGAGCGGAAACCTCCAGCATGCGCGAGCGCATGGAGGCAACGGCACCGGCGATTTCCGGTACGGTTTCACCGCGTACACGCAACGCCATCAGCAATCCACCTATCTGCGATGGGGTTGCCTGGCCAGACATCATGATGTCGAAAGCGGCTTTGGAATCTTCCAGCGAAAGCGGCTCTCCGGCAGCGGCTTTCGCAATATAGGGTTTTAGATCAGCCATTTGGATGCCCACCGTCCTTAAAACGCCAGAGCGTTGTTGATGACGGTCTGGTTTATCCTAACAGGGTACTGCTTCTGCAATTCACCCACGAGCTGTTCAAGGACGTCGTCCGACAGCGAAGTTGCCAGATATTTCTGCTGCTGTTCCGGAATGGCTTCCGGTCCGGCGGCGGCAGGTTCGGTTACTTCAACAACCTTGAACAGAATCTGTGCATCATCAGAAGGGGCAGCGGCGCTGCCGGTAAAACCGTTCGTCCCGCGGAAAATCTGGGCCGCAGCAGCCGTTCCGATATCAGCATCGTTGGTCGTACGGATGATGCCGCGCTTGGTCTGCTTTTCGACACCCAGCTCCGCGGCAATTGTGTCGAGTGTCGCGCCGCCATCCAGCCGCTTCTTCAGTTCGTCCACACGCTGGTTGAGGCGCTTGACAGCCTCTTCGCCCTTCCACGCAGCCACAGCCTTATCCTTGACTTCATCGAGCGTGCGGTCACGTGCCGGGGTGATGCCGTCAACCTGATACCAGAGATAACCGACATTACCCATCGTCAGGGCGTCGTTGTCAAAACCCTGGTCGGCCTGGAAAGCAGCGGCAAGAAGTGCTTCCGAGTTCGGTAGCTCGACAGGATTACCGGCAGGATCGTTTCCTTCGGCATCGACTGCTTCCACGGTAACAGATTTCAGGCTCAGCTTCTTTGCGACATCGGCCATGGATGCGCCGTCAGAGCGTTCCTGTTCATAGGAATCATGAATGCCGCTGATGCTGCTTGCTGCGATATTATTCGCTAGGGTGGTACGAATTTCGCCTTCAACTTCGGTGAGCGGCTTCACATGAGCCGGTTCGATCTGCGTCACGCGCAGAATGACCGGACCGAAGCTGCCCTTTACGACCGGGCTGACACCATTCTCCGCCAAAGCAAAAGCTGCATCTGCAACCGCCTGGTCGGGTATAGCGGACTTCTCAAACGTACCGAGCTTCAGGTCGTCTTCGGTTTTGCCCTGTTCCTTGCCGATATCGGCGAAGCTCGTTCCAGCGGCGATTTTCTGTTGAGCTGCTTCAGCTGCAGCGTCATCGGCAAAGTTCAACTGCTCGATGGCACGCTTTTCGACCGTGCTGAAGCGGTCCTTGTTCTTTTCGTAATATTCGTTGATTTCGTCCTGCGTGACAGCAGACGGATCGGCAATGTCAGCCGGTTCCAGCTTCACGTAGCTGATCTTCCGGTATTCCGGCGCCTTGTACTCGTCCTTGTGCGCTTCGAAATAGGTCTTGAGCGCATCTTCGGATGGAGCGGGGATGACATCGGCCTTTTCAGCCTGAATGGTTACATAGTCGACGCTGCGGGTTTCACCCTGATAGAGAGCCAATGCCTTCAACGCTGCGTCCGGAAGCTTGATGCCATCCGTTGCGGCTTCCACGATCTGCTGGCGGCGGGCGACTTTGGCGCGATTGTCGAGATAGTCCTGCGCACGAATGCCGGATTGACGAAGGACCGCATCGAACTGGGCGCGGCTGAAGTTACCGCTTGCATCATGGAATGACGGATCTTCGCCCGTCAGCCGCGCAATTCCGTCCTTGGAAAGACCAAGCTGCATGTTGCGCGCGCCTTCATCCAGAACAACGCCGGCCGCAAGCTGGGCAAGTACCTGATTTTCGACGCCGAGCGTTTTTGCCTGTTCTCGCGTCAAACGCTGGCGAAACTGCTGCGACAGGCGCATCATCTGTTGTTCGTAAGCGAAACGATAATCAGAGGCGCTGACTTCTGACCCGCCAGCCGTCAAAGCGGCATTGCCTGACAGCCCCCCGCGAAAGACATCGGAGATGCCCCAGATCGCAAAGCTCAGTACAAGCAGGCCAAGCAGAAGTTTGGCGACCCAGGATTGAGCGGCGGAACGCAGGCTGTCGAGCATTGGAAACCCTTCAAGAACAAAACGAAGCTCGGCTTTTATAGATAGAGCCAGTCAGGGGATAACCTTAAGCCAGCCCTCTATGCAAGGTCTCATTGCATGTGGGAACCTAAGAACATTTGCATTGCGGCACGAATACGCTTAGTCAGTGGCAAATTTTGGCGTTGGCCCGCTTTCAATGTGTGGTCACGCCTGCTGTTTCGAACAGGCGAGGAGAGTGAAATGACTCCGGGAATCCGTCCGCTGGTTGCTGGCAACTGGAAGATGAATGGAACGGGAGAATCCCTGACCGAACTGCGTGCGATTGCTGCGGGCTTGAGTTCCGATCTCGGCCGCAAGCTGGATGCAGTCATCTGCGTTCCTGCCACGCTCCTTTCTCGTGCGGCGGAAACGCTGGAAGGCGAGACCGTCGGTCTCGGTGGGCAGGACGCTCACCATAAAGTATCTGGCGCGCATACAGGCGATGTCTCTGCCGAGATGCTCAAGGAAGCAGGCGCGACGCATGTTATTGTCGGACATTCCGAGCGCCGCACCGATCATCATGAAAGCAATGAGATTGTTCGCGCCAAGACCGAAGCCGCCTGGGCCGCAGGTTTGATCGCAATCGTTTGCGTCGGCGAGACAGCCGATGAGCGCAAGGCGGAGCGCACGCTGGACGTTATCGGCTCGCAGATCGCCGGTTCCTTGCCCGATGGTGTAGATGCGGAGAATACGATCATCGCTTATGAGCCGGTTTGGGCGATCGGTACGGGTTTGACGCCGACGGTGCAGGATGTGCGCGCCGCACATGCCTTCATGCGTGAGCAATTGATTGAACGTTTCGGCACGAAAGGTGCGCACCTTCGGCTGCTCTATGGCGGTTCGGTCAAGCCCGCTAACGCATTGGAATTGCTTGGCGTCGCGGATGTGGACGGTGCGCTTGTCGGCGGTGCGAGCTTGAAGGCGAATGATTTTCTCGCCATATGCGAAACCTATCGTAATTTGTAACCGGCGCTTCACGTCTGTCTATCTTGGTCTCGGGGCTTGGATTATCGGACAATAGCGTGTAAAGAGCCGCTCTAGTTTTAGGGATGTAAAGACCGTAACCCATGCAGACCGTACTCATTGTCATTCACTTGTTGATCGTGCTGGCGCTTGTCGGCGTTGTGCTTATCCAGCGTTCGGAAGGCGGCGGCCTTGGCATTGGCGGTGGCTCGGGGTTCATGACGGCTCGCGGTGCTGCGAATGCGCTGACCCGCACGACGGCCATTCTTGCGATCGGCTTCTTTGCGACATCGCTTATCCTTGGCATCATGGCGCGCTACGGCGAAAAGCCGACCGACATCCTCAACCGTATCCCGGCGGCAACCGGGAGCCAGACAGCCCCGGCTGGTGGAAACGGCGGTGGTATTCTTAACCAGTTGGGTGGCGAGTCTTCGCGTCCAGACGCAAATCAGTCAGCACCTGCCGCTCCAGGCGCAGGCACCCCGACAACGCAGCCGGATGCTGCGCAGCCACAGGCGCCGGCTGTACCGGAAACCCCGGCCAATCCGGTTCCAAGCTCGCAGTAAAAAAGCGCAGTATGAAACCAATGCGAAAACCGGTCCTTGTGGCCGGTTTTCTTTTTGTTAACTATCGGGCTGCAAAGTGTTGCAGGTAGGCAATAGGCGTCGCCGAATCGCATTGCAGAACAGCGGCGCTGAATTGAGAACCGGATCGCTTTGCAGTAAGCAGGGCGAAAGTCTGGTCGCAATCAATGCGGCAGGCGTTTCTCCCTTGTGCTTGATTTTTCGGGAACCGAACATGTTTTCACGCCGTATTCTGATGGCAGGTATTGCAAGTCTCTGCATTGGGGCGACTGCTCCGGCATTTGCAGCTTCGCCGGTAAGCGCCGAAGCGCAGCTCAACGAAGCTGCCGCATCCGTTCAGCAGGTCGCTCTTTCAAGCGATACCAAGGCCAACCCGGAAAAGCCGAAGAAGAAAAAGGCTTCCAAGGGCGGCAATGCGGTAAAAGCCAGCAAGTACAATATCGATCCGAAATTCCGGGCGCAGGAGGTAGCGTTTAGCGGCTATAAGCCTGGCACGATCGTGATCGACCCGAAACAGCGTTTCCTCTACCTCGTAGAAACATCGTCGACTGCTCGCCGCTATGGCATTGCTGTCGGCAAGCAGGGGTTGGAGTTCAAGGGCACCGGAACAATCAATGCGAAGCGCGAGTGGCCGCGCTGGATTCCGACCAAGGAAATGATCGAGCGCGATCCCGCTCATTATGGACGCTTCAAGAACGGTATGGATGGCGGTCCGGGCAACCCGCTTGGTTCTCGCGCCCTCTATCTGTTCCAGGGGAACAAGGATACCTACATCCGCATTCATGGTACCGTCCAGCCTTGGACCATCGGTAGCTCGGCTTCCAACGGCTGCTTCCGCATGATCAATGAGGATGTGATGGATCTTTACGATCGCGTCGGTCTTGGCACTGAAGTGGTTGTTCTGTGATCTGCAAATGACTAAGTGAATGTGGCCGGGCTTCGGGTCCGGCCTTTTCTTTTGCGCTCACGAGCCTTTGGGAAGCTGTGGATTTCGAGCTTCGGCATGGCTTTATGCGAACAGGAGCGCTAGAGAACAGAGTATTCGCTCCGGGGTTTTGGCTCCGGTTTTTCTTTGTGCAATGACGATTACCGCCTGGCTCCGGTGGAAAACGACCGCCGGGATGCATTTTCTTGTGGCGGAATCAATCAAGAAAGTCTAACGAGATAAGCCCATGGCGCGATATGTATTCATCACTGGCGGCGTGGTTTCTTCCCTTGGAAAAGGCATAGCTGCCGCAGCACTGGCTGCACTCCTTCAGGCACGTGGTTACCGCGTGCGTATCCGTAAACTCGACCCCTATCTGAATGTCGATCCCGGCACGATGTCGCCTTACCAGCATGGTGAGGTGTTCGTCACTGACGATGGTGCTGAAACTGACCTTGATTTGGGCCATTACGAGCGGTTCACCGGTCGTCCCGCCAACCAGCAGGACAACATTACCACCGGTCGCATCTACCGCAACATCATCGAAAAGGAACGCCGCGGCGATTATCTCGGTGCGACGGTTCAGGTCATTCCGCACGTGACCGACGAGATCAAGAATTTCGTCCTGGAAGGCAACGAAGATTACGATTTCGTGCTTTGCGAAATCGGCGGCACGGTTGGCGATATCGAAGCCATGCCGTTCCTCGAAGCCATTCGACAGCTTGGCAATGAACTGCCGCGCGGTACGGCGGTTTACATCCATCTGACCCTGATGCCGTATATCCCGGCGGCGGGCGAATTGAAGACGAAGCCTACCCAGCATTCGGTGAAGGAGCTGCGCTCTATCGGCATTGCTCCAGATATCCTTCTGGTTCGCGCCGACCGCGAGATTCCGGAATCGGAGCGGCGCAAGCTTTCCTTGTTCTGTAACGTCCGCGAAAGCGCGGTCATTCAGGCGCTCGACGTGGCCACGATCTACGATGTTCCGATTGCCTACCATAAGGAAGGACTCGATTCGGAAGTCCTGTCGGCGTTCGGTATTGATCCGGCTCCAAAGCCGCGAATGGATCGCTGGGAAGAAGTTTCCCACCGTCTCCACAACCCAGAAGGCGAAGTGACCATTGCCATTGTCGGCAAATATACCGGCCTCAAGGACGCCTATAAGTCTCTGATCGAAGCGCTTTATCACGGCGGCCTTGCCAATAAGGTGAAGGTCAATCTCGATTGGATTGAAGCAGAAGTCTTTGAAAGCGAAGATCCGGCTCCCTATTTGGAAAAGGTACACGGCATTCTGGTGCCGGGCGGTTTCGGTGAGCGTGGTGCGGAAGGCAAGATCCTTGCCGCGAAATTCGCCCGTGAACGCAAGGTTCCGTATTTCGGTATCTGCTTCGGCATGCAGATGGCATGCATCGAGGCAGCGCGTAATCTGGTCGGGATCCAGAATGCGTCTTCAACCGAGTTCGGTCCGACCAAAGAGCCAGTTGTCGGCCTGATGACCGAGTGGCTGAAGGGCAATATGCTCGAAAAGCGTGCTGCAGCAGGCGACCTTGGCGGCACGATGCGTCTCGGCGCATATGAAGCGGCGCTGAAACCGGGGTCGAAGATCGCGGAAATCTATGGTTCGACGGACATTTCCGAGCGCCATCGTCACCGCTACGAAGTCAATATCGACTACAAGGAACGTCTGGAAACAGCCGGACTGAACTTTGCAGGCATGTCACCGGATGGTGTTTTGCCGGAAACCGTCGAATATCCTGACCATCCCTGGTTTATAGGCGTTCAGTACCATCCGGAACTGAAATCCCGTCCGTTCGAACCGCATCCGCTCTTCGCTTCATTTATTGAAGCGGCGATAGAGCAGAGTCGTCTGGTCTAAAATCTGAACGCGCCTCTCGGGGCGCGTTTTCATTTCGGCTTTCAGGATACGGTCTTGTTTTCGACCCGCCTTTACGCCAGATAAGGTGCCTGAAAGGCATTCAGTATCGAGGTTCATGTCATGGCGGCTGCCAATTCATCCGTAAAAATCGGAAACGTTACCTTTTCAAACAGTGCGCCATTTGCCCTGATTGCGGGCCCGTGCCAGATGGAAACACGCGAACACGCTTTCGACATGGCAGGTCGCCTCAAGGAAATGACCGACAAGCTCGGCATTGGCCTGGTCTACAAGTCCAGCTTCGACAAGGCCAATCGCACCTCGTTGAAGGCGCAGCGCGGTATCGGCCTCGAAAAGGCGATGGAAGTGTTTGCCGACCTCAAGAAAGAGTTCGGTTTTCCCGTGCTGACGGATATTCATACGGAAGAGCAGTGCGCCGAAGTTGCTCCTGTGGTCGATGTCCTGCAAATCCCCGCATTCCTCTGCCGTCAGACCGATCTGCTGATCGCTGCCGCCAAGACCGGGCGTGCTGTGAACGTCAAGAAGGGTCAGTTTCTGGCGCCATGGGACATGAAGAATGTCCTTTCCAAAATCACGGAAAGCGGCAATCCGAATGTTCTGGCGACCGAACGTGGCGTATCTTTCGGCTATAATACGCTCGTTTCAGATATGCGCTCGCTGCCGATCATGGCTGGTCTTGGCGCGCCGGTTGTGTTTGATGCGACCCATTCCGTACAACAACCGGGCGGGCAGGGCGGTTCGTCAGGCGGGCAGCGCGAGTTTGTAGAAACGCTGGCTCGGGCAGCTGTGGCTGTCGGTGTTGCGGGGCTCTTCATCGAAACGCATCAGGATCCGGATAACGCCCCGTCCGATGGCCCAAATATGGTGCCGGTAGATAAGATGCCTGCACTTCTTGAAAAGCTCATGGCTTTCGATCGTATCGCCAAGGGGCTTTAAACAGTTCTCGGAGAATTTAAAAAGGCGGGGGATTTTCCTCCGCCTTTTGTTTCGCTAAGGCTTAAAAACTGGCTCGGTGCATAATCTTTTCTGCAAAGCTTCAGGATTATGCGCTAAGAAATGGCCGCATCGGATTTGTTAAGCGCCTCGCGGATATGGCGGGGCAATCTATAGGGAAGGACTGGTTCCTATGACTGCAATCATCGACATCGTCGGCCGCGAAATTCTCGACAGCCGCGGCAACCCGACCGTCGAAGTAGACGTCGTACTTGAAGATGGCTCTTTCGGACGCGCTGCCGTTCCGTCCGGCGCATCGACTGGCGCACATGAGGCCGTGGAGTTGCGCGACGGCGGCGGCCGCTATCTTGGCAAAGGCGTGGAAAAGGCTGTTGAAGCCGTCAACGGCAAGATTTTCAATGCTATTGCCGGATTGGATGCAGAAAGCCAGCTGCTTATCGACCAGACGATGATCGAGCTCGACGGTTCAGCCAACAAGGGCAATCTCGGCGCCAACGCAATTCTGGGCGTGTCGCTTGCCGTTGCCAAGGCTGCAGCTCAGGCGGCCGGCCTTCCGCTTTACCGCTACGTCGGTGGCGCAAACGCTCATGTTCTGCCGGTTCCCATGATGAACATCATCAATGGTGGCGCACATGCCGACAATCCGATCGACTTCCAGGAATTCATGATTCTTCCGGTTGGCGCTTCATCCGTTCGTGAGGCTGTTCGTTACGGTTCGGAAGTTTTCCACACGCTCAAGAAGCGTCTGAAGGATGCCGGTCATAACACCAATGTGGGTGATGAAGGTGGTTTTGCCCCGAACCTGAAGAACGCCCAGGCCGCGCTCGATTTCATCATGGAATCGATCGAGAAGGCTGGCTTCAAGCCGGGTGAAGATATCGCTCTTGGCCTCGATTGCGCTGCAACCGAGTTCTTCAAGGACGGAAACTACGTTTATGAAGGTGAACGCAAGACGCGCGATCCAAAGGCGCAGGCCAAGTATCTTGCCAAGCTCGCCAGCGATTATCCTATCGTCACGATCGAAGACGGCATGGCTGAAGACGATTGGGAAGGCTGGAAATATCTGACCGATCTTATCGGCAACAAATGCCAGCTTGTCGGCGACGATCTGTTTGTTACCAACTCGGCCCGCTTGCGCGATGGTATCCGCATGGGCGTTGCCAATTCGATTCTCGTCAAGGTTAACCAGATCGGATCGCTCTCGGAAACGCTCGATGCTGTCGAAACAGCGCACAAGGCCGGCTACACGGCTGTCATGTCGCATCGTTCGGGTGAAACCGAGGATTCGACGATTGCCGATCTCGCCGTTGCTACCAACTGCGGCCAGATCAAGACCGGCTCGCTGGCCCGATCTGACCGTACGGCGAAGTACAACCAGCTCATCCGTATCGAAGAAGAACTTGGCAAGCAGGCTCGCTATGCAGGCCGCAGCGCACTGAAATTCCTTTAATTTCTATCGCAAGAGGATGAGGAAACGGCAGCCTGATGGCTGCCGTTTCCAGTTTATGGAGCGTATCGTTCCATTTACTTCAGGCGTCGCTTTCTCTGTGGGAGAACATGATAACGATGCACATCATCGATGGAAGCGCATAAAGGAGGGCGCCCAACTGTGTGTTGAGGGAGTTTTCTTTTGTTTCCCATGCCATGAACCAATCCCCAGCGATAACCATGAAGCCAATGCCCCACACGGCAACAGCGCAGCATGCACCAAGAATTGTCCAGTTTTTGCCCGACGAAAATTTCGCGTAGCTGCCACGAAGATTGACGACCATTTTTACAAATCCGATAGTGGCGAGCACGCCCGCTAACGTTTCCATGGCTGTGATCACAGCAAGACCTGCATAGGGGACCCAACTTGCGGTAATCGCACGCCATGTCTGACCAGGAATACCATAAGTGTCGGACATAGCTAAAAGTGGCCGGATTGCATTTTCGGCAGTTCCTGAAAAATCAGCTGTATTATTAAGAAGGCTGAATATACCCCAGAGAGCGGGAAATAATGACATGATAATGCATGGAAAACGCTTTATTATTATTTCATCCATTTCATTGTCCTTTAAATTTAAAATTGATATTCGCTAAAAATATAATTCAATTATAGCACTAAGGATCGAATATGGAATATTTAGTTTAATTTTTTTTGACAGTTATGTTATTTTTTATTTGTATTTATTCTAATATGTGACTGTCGTTCGAGGGGAATTTTTAAACTACTCTCATTGTTTAGATGCGGTCGGTCTGGCTCGGTCCAGTTGAGGGACGAGCTCTGCAGTTGAAAGTATCGCATTTCGATTGGACGGAGGATTTGACGAACCGTATTTGTATTGATATCAATATAAATACACCGCATGCGAGCTTGGTACTTGCATTAGCAGGAGTGCTCGAAACTTTGGGCGGAGATGTCAATCGGGAGAGAGAAATGGCTTATATCGAAGGATTTGTTGTCGCCGTACCAAGGGCGAACAAAGAACTCTATCGCAAACATGCTGCAGAGGCGGCGGTGTTATTCAAAGAGTTTGGCGTTACGCGGATGGTCGAAGCGTGGGGAGATGATGTGCCAGAAGGCAAGATCACAGATTTTCGCCGCGCGGTCAAAGCAGAGGCGGACGAGGAGGTGGTGTTTTCCTGGTTCGAATATCCTGACAAGGCAACGCGAGATGCTGCAAATAGCAAGATGATGAGCGATCCGCGCATGAAGACAATGGGCGATCAGATGCCATTTGACGGCAAGCGCATGATCTTCGGCGGCTTCTCCACCATTATAGATGTCTGATCCGATCAACCGTTTTGGTGGCAGGGGGGGCGGCTTGCTGGAGTGGCAAGCCGTTCTCGATTCTTGACTGGGTTTAGATCGCTCGCTCCAGGGTGCGTCCCTTCAACATTTCAGCAAAAACGCTGCCCGACGACTTTCGACACGTGATCTTGGTAAATCTCTGTTAAGCAAAATAATGCTTGATGGTGGAATTCGGAACGATGCCGCCCGCAGGATTCGTAGCGGCTCCGGATGTCCGGGAAGGGAGTCGAAATGTGGACCAAGCAGAAACGTAAATCGATCCGTGGGCGTTTTGTATTGCCCATTCTGACGGCTGCGTTTCTCAGCTATTTCGGCTTCCACGCCTATCACGGCGAATATGGTCTCTATTCGCGTATCCAACTGGAAGAGCAGAAAAGCCTGCTGGCCAAACAGCTCGAACAGGTGACTGCTGATCGCAACGCGCTGGAAAAACGAGTCACACTTTTACGTGACGGTTCCATCGAGAAGGATATGCTTGACGAGCAGGCGCGCAGGGCGCTTAATCTCTCCCATCCCGATGAAGTGACGATAATCACATCACGGGAAGATCGATCGAATTAACTGAAATCCGGTTAATTGTCTTTTTGTGATATGTTTTTAAGAGCTTGGCGACATAGCAGCTATGCTCTGGGCGCATATTGTATCTTGTGATATGCCTGTATAACGTCACAATAGAACGACAATTTAGGGAGCGAGATATGGCACCGAGGGCTAAAAAGACGCCTGCAAGCAAAACGCAGGCGTCTTCTGTAAATGCACCCAAGGCACCCGCGCCTGCAAACTTCGACAAGAAGCAGGAGCTGGACGCTTATCGGGAAATGCTGTTGATCCGGCGTTTCGAAGAAAAGGCCGGCCAGCTTTATGGCATGGGCTTCATTGGCGGTTTCTGCCACCTTTACATCGGCCAGGAGGCCGTGGTGGTTGGCATGCAGATGGCGCTGAAGGAAGGTGATCAGGTCATCACCGCCTATCGTGACCACGGCCATATGCTTGCGGCGGGCATGAGCGCGCGCGGCGTCATGGCTGAACTGACCGGACGTCGCAGCGGCCTTTCCAAAGGCAAGGGCGGCTCCATGCACATGTTCTCCAAAGAGAAGAACTTTTATGGCGGTCACGGTATCGTCGGTGCGCAGGTTTCGCTCGGCACAGGTCTGGCGTTCGCGAATCGCTATCGCGATAATGATAACGTAACGCTGACGTATTTCGGTGATGGCGCCTCCAATCAGGGGCAGGTCTACGAAAGCTTCAACATGGCATCGCTGTGGAAGCTGCCCGTGGTCTACATCATCGAGAACAATCGTTATGCGATGGGTACGTCCGTTTCGCGCTCGTCGGCGGAAACGGATTTCTCGAAGCGTGGTCTTTCTTTCAATATTCCTGGCATCCAGGTGGACGGCATGGACGTTCGTGCAGTCAAGGCGGCTGGCGATCTCGCTGTGGAATGGACGCGTTCCGGCAAGGGGCCGATTATTCTCGACATGCAGACCTATCGCTACCGCGGTCACTCCATGTCGGACCCGGCGAAGTACCGCTCGAAGGAAGAAGTGCAGAAGATGCGCTCCGAGCATGATCCGATTGAGCAGGTCAAGCAGCGCTTGATCGAAAAGGGTTGGGCAACCGAGGAAGAGCTGAAGGAAATCGACAAGGAAGTCCGCGATATTGTCGCTGATTCTGCTGATTTCGCTCAAAACGATCCAGAGCCGGATGCATCCGAGCTCTACACGGATATTCTGCTCTAATTCCAGGAAGGTGTTGTCATGCCCGTAGAAATTCTCATGCCCGCACTTTCCCCAACCATGGAAGAGGGTAAACTCTCTAAATGGCTGAAGAAAGAAGGCGACAAGGTTACGTCCGGCGATGTGATTGCCGAAATTGAAACCGACAAGGCGACGATGGAAGTCGAAGCTGTCGATGAAGGTACAATCGGCAAGATTCTTGTCGACGAAGGCACCGAAGGCGTAAAGGTCAATACGCCGATTGCCGTGCTTCTTGGTGACGGTGAAAGTGCTTCCGATATTGGCGCTGCTCCGGCTGCAAAGGCTGAAGCACCGAAGACCGAAGCCCAGGAAGAACCCAAGGCGGAAGAAAAGAAGGCTGACGCTGTTCCGGCTGCCCCCAAGGCTCCAGCCCTCGAAGTTGCATCTGATCCGGACATTCCGGCTGGCACTGAAATGGTTTCCACGGCCGTTCGTGAAGCGCTTCGCGATGCGATGGCCGAAGAAATGCGCCGCGACCCGAACGTTTTCGTGATGGGCGAAGAAGTTGCCGAATATCAGGGTGCTTACAAGGTAACGCAGGGGCTTCTTGACGAGTTCGGCCCGAAGCGCGTTGTCGACACACCGATTACCGAACACGGTTTTGCCGGTGTCGGCGTTGGCGCTGCTTTCGCAGGCTTGCGCCCAATCGTTGAATTCATGACCTTCAATTTTGCCATGCAGGCAATTGACCAGATCGTGAACTCTGCTGCCAAGACGCTTTATATGTCCGGTGGACAGATGGGCGCTCCTATGGTCTTCCGCGGTCCGTCCGGTGCGGCTGCGCGCGTTGCTGCCCAGCATTCGCAGTGCTACGCCGCCTGGTACAGTCATATTCCGGGTCTGAAAGTCGTCATGCCGTACACGGCAGCCGACGCCAAGGGCTTGCTGAAGGCAGCTATCCGCGATCCGAATCCGGTGATCTTCCTCGAAAACGAAATTCTTTATGGTCATCATTTCGATGTGCCGAAGCTTGATGATTTCGTTCTGCCGATCGGCAAGGCCCGTATCCACAAGCAGGGCAAGGATGCAACCATCGTTTCGTTCGGCATCGGCATGACCTACGCCGTCAAGGCGGCGGAAGAGCTGGCCGAGCAGGGCATCGATGTTGAAATCATCGATCTGCGCACCATCCGCCCGATGGATATTCCGACCGTCGTCGAATCGGTCAAGAAGACCGGTCGACTGGTGACCGTGGAAGAAGGTTTCCCGCAGTCGTCGGTGGGTACGGAAATTGCTACCCGCGTCATGCAGCAGGCTTTTGACTATCTCGATGCGCCGATCCTGACCATTGCTGGCAAGGATGTTCCGATGCCTTATGCGGCAAATCTGGAAAAGCTGGCGCTGCCGACTGTCGCCGAAGTGGTCGAAGCGGTGAAAGCCGTTACCTATACCGCTTAAACAGAAAGGGTCTGGACATGCCGATCAATATCACCATGCCAGCGCTTTCTCCGACGATGGAAGAAGGCAACCTGTCGAAATGGCTGGTCAAGGAAGGCGACAAGATCGCTCCTGGCGATGTCATCGCTGAAATCGAGACCGACAAGGCCACGATGGAAGTTGAAGCTGTGGATGAAGGCACGATTGCCAAGATCGTGGTTCCCGCCGGTTCCGAAGGCGTCAAGGTCAATGCGCTGATCGCTATCCTCGCCGAAGAAGGCGAGGATGTGGCGGCTGCGGCCAAGGGCGCAGCGTCTGCTCCGAAAGCCGAGGCAAAAGCTGAAACTCCGAAGGAAGAGCCGAAGCCGGCCACTGCACCTGCACCGGCCAAGGCAGAGCAGCCTGCTGCTGCGAGTGCAGCCACCCAGAAGGGCGACCGCGTGTTCGCCTCACCGCTCGCGCGTCGCATCGCCAAGGAATCCGGTGTCGATATTGCTGCTGTGAAGGGCACCGGCCCGCATGGTCGCGTCGTTCAGCGCGATGTGGAAGCCGCTCTGGCTTCCGGCGGCGCGAAGGCTGCTCAGCCGAAGGCGGAAGCTGCCTCTGCCGTCGCGCCGAAGCCGATGTCGGACGATGCCGTTCTCAAGCTCTTTGAAGAAGGCAGTTACGAGATCGTTCCACACGATGGCATGCGCAAGACGATTGCTCGTCGTCTGGTGGAATCGAAGCAGACTGTTCCGCATTTCTATCTGACGATCGATTGCGAATTGGATGCGCTTCTCGCCCTGCGGTCGCAGATCAATGCCGCATCGCCGATGATCAAGACCGAAAAGGGAGAGGTTCCGGCCTACAAGCTTTCGGTCAACGATATGGTCATCAAGGCAACGGCTCTGGCGCTGCGCGATGTTCCGGACGCCAACGTGTCGTGGACCGAAGGCGGCATGGTCAAGCACAAGCGCGCCGATGTGGGGGTTGCAGTCTCCATTCCGGGCGGTTTGATTACGCCTATCGTTCGTCAGTCGGACTCGAAGACATTGTCTACGATTTCCAACGAGATGAAGGATCTTGCCAAGCGTGCGCGTGATCGCAAGTTGAAGCCTGAAGAATATCAGGGCGGTTCGACCTCCGTGTCCAACCTTGGCATGTTCGGCGTGAAGGACTTTGCCGCGATCATCAATCCGCCGCATGCGACCATTTTCGCAATCGGTGCAGGTGAACAGCGTGCAGTGGTCAAGAACGGTGAAATCAAGGTCGCGACCGTTATGTCCGTGACCCTTTCAACCGATCACCGTGCGGTCGATGGCGCATTGGCTGCTGAACTTGCACAGGCCTTCAAACGCCACATCGAAAACCCGATGGGTATGCTGGTCTGATTGATCAACTTCAGGGGCGTCGCGTTTTTTCAAGCGCGACGCCTGAGGTTTTTGGATGGCTGGACAACTGAATCTACGCCCGGCTGAACGCCGTGAAGCCGCAGAGATAGCGATTCTGGTCGATATCTCTTCGCATGGCTTTGCATCATGGCTCTGGTATGGTGCGGTTCTTGACGGACGAACCGAAACGGCCATGGAACGTGGCCGGCAGTATATGCGCGCCGACGGTTCCGAAGGCTGGCAGAGCACGACGATTGCCGAATGGGCTGGCGACATTGCTGGACTCTCCATCGGCTTCACACTCGATGACAGTTTGAACGAAACACCCTCGCAGCATCCGGTTCTCGATCAATTGATCGATCTGCAGCGCAAGGTGATAGGCAACCGTTTCATAGACAGCGTTGGCGTTTATCGGGAGTTTCGCGGCAAGGGTATTGGCCGCGCGCTCGTCGCGAAGGAGATAGAGACAGCGCGGCGAAACGGTAATCCGGCGATCAGCCTCATAACTGAAAGCCACAACGATGTGGCGCTCTCCCTTTACGGCGCCCATGGTTTCAAGGAAATTGAGCGGCTCGAAGCGATCGAACGCATTGGGCAGGACAAAAGACACGACTGGGTGCTGCTCACCCGAGAAGTGAACTGAGCAAAGGCAGGACAATATGGCCGACATTTACGACGTTATTGTTATCGGCTCGGGCCCGGGTGGTTATGTCACCGCAATCCGCGCTGCGCAGCTTGGCCTCAAGACGGCTATCGTTGAGCGTGAACATCTGGGCGGCATTTGCCTCAACTGGGGTTGCATACCAACCAAGGCGCTGTTGCGCTCGGCTGAAATCCTGCATTTCGGTGAGCATGCCAAGGATTACGGCCTCAAGCTGGAAGGCACAATTACGCCTGATGTGAAGGCTGTGGTGCAGCGCTCGCGCGGTGTGTCGGCACGTCTTAACGGCGGCGTCGGCTTCCTGATGAAGAAGAACAAGATCGACGTGATCTGGGGGGAAGCGAAGCTCACCAAAGCCGCTTCTGGTTCTAATCCGGTAGAAATTTCGGTCGGCAAGTCCTCAAAGCAGCCGATGCAGCCGCAAAACCCTGTTCCCAAGGGCGTTCTGGGCGAGGGCACCTACAAGGCGAAGCACGTCATTGTCGCCACCGGCGCACGTCCGCGCTCGCTGCCGGGCATCGAGCCGGATAGCAAGCTGATCTGGACCTATTTTGAAGCAATGGTTCCGCAAGAACTGCCGAAATCCATGCTTGTCATGGGGTCGGGCGCAATCGGTATCGAGTTCGCTTCTTTCTACAACGACATGGGCGTCGACGTGACGGTCGTGGAACTTATGCCGCAGATCATGCCGGTTGAGGACGCAGAAATTTCTGCGCTTGCGCGCAAGCAACTCGAAAAGCGCGGCCTGAAAATCATCACCGATGCCAAGGTTACGAAGGTCGAGAAGGGCACAAACAATGTGACCGCCCATATCGAGACCAAGGACGGCAAGACACAGCCGTTAACGGTTGACCGCATGATTTCGGCGGTTGGCGTTCAGGGTAATATCGAAAATCTCGGCCTCGAAGCTCTCGGCGTGAAAACCGACCGGGGATGCGTTGTTATCGACAGTTATGGCAAGACCAATGTTGCAGGCATCTATGCTATCGGCGACGTTGCAGGTCCGCCCATGCTGGCGCACAAGGCCGAGCACGAAGGCGTTATCTGCATTGAGAAAATCGCCGGTCTCCCGAACGTGCATCCGCTCGAAAAGAACATGATTCCGGGCTGCACCTATTGCAATCCGCAGGTCGCTTCCGTTGGGCTGACTGAAGCGAAGGCTAAGGAAAACGGTTACGACATCCGGGTCGGCCGCTATTCGTTTGCCGCAAACGGCAAGGCGATTGCGCTCGGTGAAGATCAGGGACTGGTCAAGACCATCTTCAACAAGAAGACGGGACAGCTGCTTGGCGCCCATATGGTCGGTGCAGAAGTGACCGAACTCATCCAGGGGTTCGTGGTTGCCATGAACCTCGAAACGACCGAGGAAGAACTGATGCATTCGGTCTTCCCGCATCCAACCCTTTCGGAAATGATGAAGGAAAGCGTTCTGGATGCGTATGGCCGCGCACTAAACGCATAAGACGGAGAGACGCTCATTCCGCTGATCGAGAACGGAGGGCCTTGGCGGCGTGCCGCCTGGCCCATCATCAAATGGTGTACCGTGGGAGGTCTGGTGCTGGGGTTTGCAGCCGGCACCTTGAGTGTTCTCGGCGGCAACACCATATCGGTCAACGGGATGGCCATGGCTGGCTGGTACGGCGTGTGGGTGCTCGCCTTGGCGCTGGGGGCTGCGGGTCTGGTGTTTGGCCTCATATGGGCGCTGGTCTTTCGTGCTCTCGGCCTGGCGACGCGGCGATGAGTAGCAAATCGCTCAAGTTGACAGGGTAGAGGGCAGGGATTAGGACCAAACCCGATTTTGAAAGCATTTCAGGTCCATTCTTGAAAATGGCCCGGATAGGCAGGGAAAAGCATGGTTACAGTTCTTGATCTGGTGAACCAAGGCAAGCGCGAACGGCATCCCGAAAAGGCGCATCGTCCGGACAATGCTGTCCTGAAGAAGCCCGACTGGATTCGCGTCAAGGCTCCTGTCTCGCGTGGCTATAGTGAAACGCGCGATATCGTTCGTTCCAACAAGCTGGTTACGGTTTGCGAGGAAGCGGGCTGCCCGAACATTGGCGAGTGCTGGGAAAAGAAGCACGCGACTTTCATGATTATGGGCGAGATATGCACGCGTGCCTGCGCGTTCTGCAATGTCTCGACCGGTATCCCGACCGCGCTTGATCCAAATGAACCCGAGAATGTCGCCAAGGCTGTCAAGCAGATGGGCCTGACGCATGTGGTCATTACATCGGTTGATCGCGACGATCTTGCCGATGGTGGTGCGCAGCATTTTGCCGAGGTCATTCAGGCCATTCGTGAAGCCGCCCCCGCGACCACGATTGAAATCCTCACACCGGATTTCCTGCGCAAGGAAGGTGCTCTTGAAGTCGTCGTTAGGGCACGCCCGGATGTGTTCAATCACAATCTGGAAACCGTTCCCTCGAAGTATCTCAAGGTTCGTCCCGGCGCCCGTTACTTCCATTCCATCCGCCTGCTGCAGCGCGTCAAGGAACTGGATCCGACCATTTTCACCAAGTCCGGCATCATGGTTGGTCTTGGCGAAGAGCGGAATGAAATCCTTCAGTTGATGGACGATCTGCGTTCGGCGGATGTGGATTTCATGACCATCGGCCAATATCTACAGCCGACGCGCAAGCACCATCCTGTCATTCGCTTCGTGACGCCGGACGAGTTCAAGTCGTTCGAAACGATTGGCCGGACCAAGGGCTTCCTGCTAGTCGCATCCAGCCCGCTGACCCGTTCGTCGCATCATGCTGGCGATGATTTTGCCAAGCTGAGGGCAGCGCGCGAGGCGCAGATCGCGGCAAAGGCCTGAGATCAGACATGCCGCAGTTTACCACCGTCAGGCGGGTGCATCACCGGGCAGAGCAAATGTTTGGCCTTGTCGCGGATGTTGAGAAATACCCGGATTTTCTGCCGATGTGTGAGGCTTTGTCGGTTCGCTCTCGCAAGGAGCGTGACGGCAAGGCTCTTCTCATTGCCGACATGACGGTTGGTTACAAGCTTATACGCGAGACGTTCACCAGCCAGGTGCTGCTGAAGCCCGCGGAGAATATCATCGATGTGAAATATCTCGACGGGCCGTTTCGCTATCTCGACAATCGCTGGACCTTTAAACCCGTGGGAGACGGGAGCGAATGCGATGTCGAGTTCTTCATCGATTATGAGTTCAAGAGCCGGACACTCGGCCTTCTCATGGGAACCATGTTCGATCTTGCTTTCAAAAAATTTTCCGAAGCTTTCGAGAAACGGGCCGATCAGATTTACGGAACGGCCTGAATGTAGTCCCCGATTTTCGGGCTCTCTTTTTATTGCGCTGTATAACCGCCATCGACCAATATGGACGCGCCGGTGACGAATGAAGCTTCGTCGCTCGCCAGGAAAAGCACGACGCTGGCGACTTCTTCGGCGCGGCCGAGCCGGCCAATGGGATGCAAGGCTACCAGAGCTTCTTTCTGATCTTCAGGTATATCCTTGAGCAGCGGCGTGTCGATATATCCCGGGCAGACCGCATTCACCCGAATGTTTTGCGCTCCATAGTCAATTGCAAGCGTTTGCGTCAGGAGTTTCACGCCACCTTTGGCTGCGGCATAGGCGGTGACACCTGATTTTCCGACATGACTGTGGATTGAGCCGCAATTCACAATCACGCCGCCGCCCTGCGAGCGCATCTGATCGATGGCGTATTTATCGCAAAGATAGACGCCGGTCAGGTTGATATCGATAGTTTTCTGCCAAGCAGCCTCGTCCAGCTCGTCTATCGGGCCGTCTGCGGCGATGCCTGCATTGGCAAACATGATGTCGAGACGGCCATAGGTTTCGACGGTTTTCGCAATCAATGCCTGCACGGCCTTGGTGTCGGTTACATCGGTTTTGACGAATAATGCCCGCTCGCTGCCGCCTGCAAGCTCGTTGACCAGTTGCTGGCCGTGCTCGGAATAATCGGCGATAACAACATTCGCTCCCTCGCGAATGAAAGCACGAACGGTCGCTTCACCGATGCCGCTTGCCCCACCTGTAACGATTGCCACCTTGCCATCAAAACGCATCGCCATGTTCTCCTTTTCCTATGCAAGAAAAAAGGTAGGGCACGGCAGATAAAAGTGTACGCCTCAAGGCTCTCGAAGATTCTCCAGAACGAGGTCCAATGCGGCGAGAACCGTTTCGTGGCGGATTTCAGCTCTGGTTTTTGGACCGAAACGATATTCGCGATGGAGGGTCGGGTGATCCCTTCGCGCCGAGGCGATGTGGACAAGACCGACAGGTTTTGCATCGGAACCGCCGCCCGGTCCGGCAACACCTGTAACGGCTATAGTTACTCCGGTGCGGGAACGTGCAAGTGCGCCTTCAGCCATGGATAGCGCTACTTCCTTTGAGACCGCGCCGAAGCGATCAATCAGTTCCATCGGAACGCCGATCATTTCGCTTTTTGCTTCATTGGAATAGGTGACAAAACCGCGATCCACGACATCGGACGATCCGGCAATGTCAGTCAGCGCTCCGGCTATCAATCCACCCGTGCAGGATTCTGCTGTGGCGATCATTACACCGGCCTTCCGGCAGGCTGCCAGTACGGCAATGGCCTTTTCTTCTGCGATGAACGCGCTCATTCCGGAACTTCGCCGGGATAGATGACGGTTGCCGTCGCGATTGCCGCGATACCTTCACGGCGACCGACAAAGCCGAGTTTCTCATTGGTCGTCGCTTTGACAGAGACGCGGTCCGCTGCGATGCCCAGCATGTCGCAAAGCGCTTCTGTCATGGCCGTGCGATGCGGGCCGATTTTCGGCGCTTCGCTGATAAAGGTAACGTCGACATTGGCGATGCGACCGCCTGCTTCACGAACGATACTGACCGCACGTTCGATAAAAATGCGGGAGGCCGCCCCTTTCCACTGTGGATCGGAAGGCGGGAAATGCGTGCCAATATCACCTGCTCCCCGTGTCGCAAGCAGGGCGTCGGTTAGCGCATGAAGCCCGACGTCGGCGTCTGAATGGCCGTTGAGTTTTGCTTCATGAGGGATTTTCACACCGCACAGGGTGACATGATCGCCGGGCTCAAAAGAATGGACATCGTAGCCATTGCCGGTGCGAATATCGGGAAACGAAACATGATCTTGCCGCAGGCGTCTGTCTGCCATTTCAATATCCTTTGCCCAGGTAAGCTTTGTATTGTCCGCCGATCCTTCGATAATCCGTACAGCGATGCCTTGCCATTCGGCAATGGCGGCATCGTCTGTGAAATCAGAGCGATTGATCGCGAAGGCCTTTTCATGCGCATTGAGGATAGGTGCATAGGGAAATGCCTGCGGCGTCTGTGCGGCGAAAAGGCCCGCGCGGGGTACGGTCGTTCTAACCGTGCCATCCGCGGCGGACTGCTTGAGCGTGTCTGAGACAGCCAAAGCGGGCAGAACACCTTCCTCCGGCGCCAGGTTTTCAACGATGCGCTTCAGTAGGTCCTGACTGATGAATGGTCTCACACCGTCATGGATCATCACATATTGCGGCGCAAAGTCTTGCAATGCAACGAGACCAAGACGCGTTGATTCTTGCCGGGTAGGGCCGCCGTTCACAACCAGAATATTGCAGCAGTTTTCTGGAATGGCGCGTTCGAAAAGCGTGTGATCGTCAGGATGAATGACGACAACGATGCTATCAATCAGCGAGCAGTCAATAAAGGCGCGCAACGTACGGGCAAGCACGGCTTCGCCGCCGATGCGCCGATATTGTTTCGGCCCTTCGACGCTCTGCCCGGCTCGCTCACCGCGACCGGCTGCCACAATGACTGCTGCTATTTTTGAAATGGTTGTTGCCTCGGTCAAAGGTTGTGTTCCCAAGCCGAATAATGCCTTGCGCGGATAAATGCCAGACGACAATTGATTTATCGTAATTACCCGAGCGCTTTTCCTTGCGTTGAAAAGGGAAGCTGATTAATGTATGTGCTAATCGCGCTGTGCACATCAAATAGGCATTATTGGTGAGTTTTCTCGATCAACCTTTGAGCATTGGCGGTGTGGCGCTTGCCAACCGTGTCTTTCTCGCGCCGATGTCGGGCGTTTCGGATCTTCCTTTTCGCAGGCGGGCAGCAGAAGCTGGCGCGGGTATGGTCGTGTCTGAAATGGTCGCCAGCGCCGAACTCTGCAATCGTCACAGGGAGAGCCTTCTGCGCCTTTCGGGTGAAGGGCTTGGAACGCATGTCGTGCAACTCGCGGGACGCGAAGCGCATTGGATGGGCGAGGCGGCCAAGATCGCCGAAGGAGAAGGTGCCGATATCATCGATATCAATATGGGCTGTCCAGCCAAGAAGGTGACAGGCGGTTATTCAGGATCTGCTTTGATGCGCGATCTCGATCATGCAATGACCCTCATTGAGGCTACCGTCAATGCAGTCAATGTTCCGGTTACGCTCAAGATGCGGCTGGGATGGGACGAGAAAAGCATCAATGCGCCCGAACTGGCTAGACGTGCCGAAAGCGTCGGTGTCGCCATGGTGACTGTCCACGGACGTACTCGGTGCCAGTTTTATGAAGGCAAGGCCGACTGGGATGCAATTCGCGCGGTTCGCGACGTAATCAGGATTCCTCTGGTCGCCAACGGAGATGTGGTGTGTCGTGGCGATGCCGAGGAAATTCTGCGCCGTTCCGGAGCTGATGCGGTGATGGTCGGACGTGCCTCTTACGGCCAGCCTTGGTTGGCCGGCCTAATCGCAGGAAGCGACTTTGTCCCAAAGTCGCGAAGTGAAATTCTCGATTATATTATAAAGCATTACGAAGATATGCTCGACCACTATGGAAGCACAACGGGCATTCGTCATTCCCGTAAACACCTTGGCTGGTATCTTGATCGTCATGCGGGTGAGGCATGTATGCCTGCCGAGAAAGCGGAAGTTATGACCCAAACCGACCGGCGAGCCGTTATCGACGCTTTGGGTCGCATCTTCACGCGAGAAATTCGCGAAGTCGCGCTCAAAGAGGTTGCCTGATGCGCGAAAGAACAGATACGAACGGCATTCCCTCTGTCGTGCTCGACGCCATCAGCCAGCCGGTTATCATGGTCAGCGCTGAAAACTATATCGCCTATGCCAATCTGGACGCGGAACAGTTCTTTCGTTCCGGCTCGTCTATTCTGGCGCGCAACCGGCTGGAATCCTTTCTGCCTTTCGGCAGTCCGCTGCTAGCGCTGGTCGATCAGGTGCGCACCAGCCAGATGCCGGTAAATGAATATCGCGTCGATGTTTCATCGCCTCGTCTGGGAGCGGAACGTATCGTTGATATTTACGTGGCGCCCGTCGCAGAGTTGCCCGGCGCTGTGGTCATCCTCTTCAAGGAAAAGACGATGGCCGAAAAGATCGACCGGCAGATGACGCACCGTGGCGCGGCGCGATCAGTGACAGGGCTTGCATCGATGCTGGCCCACGAAATCAAGAACCCTCTATCTGGTATCCGCGGTGCTGCGCAATTGCTCGAGCAGGTTGTCGGCGACGAGGATCGTGCGCTGGCACGGCTTATTACCGATGAAACAGATCGGATCGTTTCACTGGTTGACCGCATGGAGGTTTTTTCAGACGAACGCCCCATTGAGCGATCTGCGGTCAATATTCATGCGGTTCTGGATCATGTGAAGGCGATTGCGAAGAACGGGTTTGCGCGGAAGATTCGTTTCGTTGAAGATTATGATCCTTCTCTCCCGCCGGTTTTCGCCAATCGGGACCAGCTTGTGCAGGTTTTCCTCAATCTGCTGAAGAATGCCTCGGAAGCCATAGGTGATCGTGAGGGCGGCGAGATTGTCCTGTCCACGGCTTATCGTCCGGGCATCCGTCTGCAGGTGCCGGGCGCGCGGGACAGGGTGGCCCTGCCTCTCGAGTTCTGCGTGCATGATAACGGACCCGGCGTGCCACAGGATATGCTCCCGCATCTGTTCGATCCCTTCGTGACGACGAAGACCAACGGTTCCGGACTCGGTTTGGCGCTGGTTGCGAAGATCATTGGCGATCACGGCGGCATCATTGAATGCGACAGCCATCCTTCCCGCACGACTTTTCGCGTTCTAATGCCGGCCTGGAAAAATATGGCTGGAAATACTGGAGATAACGCATGATCGCAGGACGTCCGACTGGAACCATATTGGTGGCGGATGACGATGCAGCCATTCGGACAGTGTTGAACCAGGCCCTATCGCGGGCGGGCTATGATGTGCGCGTGACTTCCAATGCTGCCTCGCTCTGGCGGTGGGTGGCGGCAGGCGACGGCGACCTCGTTATTACTGACGTCAATATGCCGGATGAGAACGCCTTTGATCTTCTGCCGCGTATCAAGAAGATGCGCCCGGACCTTCCGATTGTGGTGATGAGCGCGCAGAACACATTCATGACGGCAATCCGGGCGTCAGAGGCTGGAGCCTACGAATATCTGCCGAAGCCATTCGATCTGACGGAATTGATCAACATAGTCGGTCGAGCGCTGTCAGAACCCAAGAATAAACCGATCGCGGCTCTTTCCGATGAGCAGGCAGAAAATATGCCGCTGGTTGGCCGCTCGCCTGCGATGCAGGAAATCTACCGTTTGCTGGCGCGTATGATGCAGACGGATTTGACCGTCATGGTTACGGGTGAATCCGGTACAGGCAAGGAACTGGTTGCGCGCGCCCTGCACGAATATGGGCGCCGCCGAAAAGGACCGTTTGTTGCGATCAATATGGCGGCAATCCCGCGCGATCTGATCGAGTCTGAACTGTTCGGGCATGAAAAGGGCGCTTTTACCGGCGCGCAAAACCGCTCTAGCGGGCGCTTCGAGCAGGCAAATGGCGGTACGCTGTTTCTCGATGAGATCGGCGATATGCCCATGGAAGCACAAACCCGCCTTCTGCGCGTGTTACAGCAAGGCGAATATATGACAGTCGGCGGACGCACGCCGATCAAGACCGACGTGCGTATCGTTGCAGCGACCAACAAGGATTTGCGGCAACTGATAGCGCAGGGCCTCTTCCGCGAGGATCTTTATTACCGGCTCAATGTCGTGCCTTTGCGTCTGCCGCCGCTACGCGAGCGCAGCGAGGACGTTGCTGATCTTGTGCGCCATTTTTTCAAACGAGCCGCCGAAGAGGGACTGCCGGAGAAGCGTATCAGCACCGCTGGCCTGGAAATGATGCGCCGGTATCCATGGCCAGGCAATGTGCGCGAACTGGAAAATCTCGTGCGAAGGCTCGCGGCGCTTTACCCGCAAGAAGAGATTTCGCCGGAAATTATCGAAACGGAGTTGCGAGCAGAGCTCACCAAGCCGGAGATTGTTCCCGCTGGCGGTGGCGATATGGAAAACATCTCCATTTCGCAGGCCGTTGAGCAGAACATGCAGCGTTATTTTGCCTCTTTCGGTTCCGACTTGCCGCCGCCCGGGCTTTACCATCGGGTGCTGGCTGAACTGGAATATCCCCTTATCCTCGCATGTCTTACGGCAACACGTGGAAATCAGATCAAGGCTGCCGATCTTCTGGGGCTAAACCGAAATACGCTGCGCAAGAAAATTCGCGAACTCGGCGTCAATATATATCGCGGAAACAAGGGAAATTAGAGCATTCCCAGCAAAAGTGTGAAACGGTTTTACGTTCCATGCGAAGAAGCCAATAGACAGAGCGGTTTCAACGATCCCGTTAAAACAGGAGCCGTCTAGCGGCTATCAATTACAAAAAAGCATTAACTACATTATTTAACGGGCGATTAAGTCTATCCGTCTACTGTTGGTTGCATGAAAAATCGGCAATCAACGCGAAACAACAAGACCCGGCGCATTCTCGAACCGGCAGTAAGGAGCGGCATTCTTGCCGCGCCATTGATATTGATGCTTGCAATCGTTGTTGTCTTGTCTGGAGCAGAGCCAAAACTCTCGGCGATGATTGATCAGACCTTTACGGGTTCGATCAGCCCTATCATCAAGTAATTGTCCGTTGGGCTTGAAGACGGTAGCCGGACCCTTATCTATCAATATAGATAAAGGAGATAATCATGCGTCTTGTTGCTACGACCTTGTTTCTTGGTTTATCCACCGTTGCCGCTTTTGCCGCACCACCGGAAGGCGCGAAGCTTTCGGACATTATCGCGAAAATCGAACAGAAAGCGGATACGGCTTTTATCGATGAGGTCGACTGGAATGATCGCGGCTATTATGAAATCGAGTATTTCACCAAGTCTGGCGCGAAAGTCGAGGTTAAAGTCGATCCGAAGACCGGACAGAATGTTCGATAGATCAGGTTCTTGAGTGAAGGCCTGCTGGAGCGGGTAGCGGGAATCGAACCCGCTCGTTCAGCTTGGGAAGCTGACAGGCTACCATTACATCATACCCGCGAATGTATATATTTCAATAGGTTAGCGAGAAGTTAGATGAGATCGCTTTAGAAATATTCCAATCACTTTTGTCAAACTATGTTCTCTTTTCGCGCTCGTCAAACTGTTTGTTCACGGGCTCCGCGTACCGTTCCGTTGGTCTAGTTGCCTCACGAAACGCTAAAGCATCGTGACAAATTTTTCATGATCCGTTCCATTGATATCTGAGTTTGAGAGGCCATCTGCAGATGACGCTCCAACGAATGCAGCCGATTTGCAGGCTGTTGCAGATGACAGGAAATCCATGGGCAAGACCACAAAGCGCCGGGCACTGCTTATTGTAAATCCACATGCCCGGAATGGCAGGGGATACAGCGCGGATATTCGGTCTGCATTGGAGCGCGGCGGACTTCAACTCATTGAGCGAAATCCGCAAGACGGCGAGACTATCTCAGATGTGATCCTTCGTGAAAGGGATTGCGATCTTGTCATTGTCGGCGGTGGTGACGGATCGTTGAATGCGGCGGCCAAAGGATTGATGGAAACGGGATTGCCGCTTGCAATTCTTCCGCTTGGAACCGCAAACGATTTTGCGCGAACCGTCGGCATTCCTGCCGATCCCGTTGAGGCGGCACGACGAATTGCCTCCTATGAGGCGCGCGCCATCGATCTTGGCGAGGTCAATGGTCATCTTTACTTCAATGTCGCGAGCATCGGTTTCAGTGCCGAACTGGCGCAGCAACTGAGTTCTGCCGCGAAGAAGAAGTGGGGAAAGCTTGGCTATGCGATTGTCGCGGCGCGCATTCTGATGCGTTCGGAGCTTTTCACGGCCTATCTGGAACATGACGGCATGACGGAAAAAATCCGCACGTTGCAGGTCTCTGTGGGGAATGGGAAATTCTACGGCGGCGGCATGGCGGTCGAGAAGGATGCGACCGTAGATGACGGGAAACTGGATTTCTACAGTCTGGAGGTTGATCACTGGTGGAAACTTTTGCGTCTGCTGCCAAGTCTCCGCCGCGGCACTCATTCGAAATGGGATGACGTGCGGGCTTTCCCGACCACAGAGGTGATCGTTCGCACGAAGAAACCCCGCGCCGTCAATACCGATGGCGAGTTGTCAACCTGGACGCCGGCCCATTTCCGCCTGCTACGAAACGCAATAAAAGTCTATATGCCCGACCCGGCGACAAGGCCATGATGGGGGCAAAAAAACGGCCCGCCTTCTGGGCGGGCCTAATTCCATGACGTTAGGTGACTGGCTCGGAGGTCATTTGAGCCGTATAAATAACGGCTGAAAGGACCGAACGTTCCCGGTCAAAAGAAAAAATACCAGATAAGCAACACGACAATGAGCGGAACACCCATCAGCCAAAGGATCATTGCTCTCAACATTGCTTTCTCCTTCCTGTTGAAAATCCAACGTCTCTAGCCAACGATTGTTCCACAGTTAAGCGCGATCGCAATCGGCCAACGTAGAGCAGCACGTGTCCAATGCGACTCAAATGCGCGGAATTCCAAAAGCTTTAATGATCCGTCAATGAATCGGTGACATCACTGAATTCTAAAAGGCGCAACCAGCGTTTCCGGTTGTGTTTGGTGTGTAACGGGCGTGTGGCGTATGGATTCGAAACGAGGGCTGAAATATTCGGTCAACGGAAAGGCGGCTAAGCTGCGAGACAAGCGCGGTTCAGTCGCCGTACTGTCTTTCATGGCTATTGCCGTTGCCTTGGCGGGTTGCGCGTCCGCACCGCAGCCGAAATCGAAGAGCAAGCGATCCAAGGAATATTTCGCTGAATCCAAGTATGGCGTGAAGGCTAGTCCTCGTGTGGCTTTTTCCAAAGGGAAACCCTTGCCGCGTGGCGGCGGGCGAGATCAGACCGGACAGCCTTACAAGGTAAAGGGACGCTGGTATTATCCCAAGGAAGATAAGAATTACGTCAAGGTAGGCCATGCCTCTTGGTATGGCGAAGCCTTCCACGGACGTTTGACTGCCAACGGCGAAGTCTATGACATGGCGCATCTGACGGCTGCGCATCCGACCATGCCTTTGCCAAGTTATGCTCGCGTCACCAATCTTGCGAATGGCAGCTCGGTCATCGTGCGCGTGAATGATCGTGGGCCGTATGAATTCGACCGCGTCATCGATCTTTCACAGAAAGCTGCCGAAATGCTCGATTACCAGCACCACGGCACAGCGAATGTGAAGGTCGAGTATATTGGAAGGGCTCCTCTCGATGGCAATGACGACGCATTCCTGATGGCGTCTTACCGTCCGGGTGGCGGTGATGCGATCGGCCAGCCAGCAACCGGTGTCATGATGGCGATGAACGGACCGACACCGACCTCGCCGAAGTCTCGTGTTCCAATGCCTGTGATGGACGCTGTTCCGGTTTCTGCGCCCATGCCCGAAAATTCACCTTTTGCCGTCGATCCTTCCTATGGTGAATCGCCTGGTGGAGCAGCCCCGTTGCTGCCGGCAAATGTTCCCGTACCTTCACATCGTCCTGGAGCCAGCTTCGGGGTGGCGAATGCCGCCGGTGTGAGCGGCCTTGCCGGTTACGCTACCGATCGGCTTGCTGCCACGGCATATGCCGAGGAGCGTGCCTATGGCAGCATCCTGTCCAGGGATGCGATCTCCAGCGCGTGGAAACGCCGCCAGGTCGAGGAACATGGCGAATATGTCGAGCTTGGTTCGTTTGGCACACTGGAAGAGGCAAAACGGATTCAGGCATCGCTGCCTCGCTCGACCCGATTTACGCTGACCACGCTTCCGACCGAAACGGGCGCAACCTACGAGTTGACGGCTGTGGCGACGAAGGGAGGAAACGATGCCTTGTTGCGCGAGGCCTGGAAAGCAGGTGCAGTAAATGCGTTTGTTGTTCGTCTCGATTGAACTCACGATACGGTGATAAGAGTTACCATATTGATTTTGGTCAAATTCGTTGCGTAAGCTAAAAGACATCGCTCACGTAACGGGGTATCTATGGGGCTGTTATCAAAAACACTGGTACTCGTGCGCGCCGCTGCCCTCGGCATTTCGGTGGCAGTTTTTATGCCCGTTATTTGTTTGGCGGCACCTGTCGAGGCAGTATTCGTTACCAAAGCTCCTCAGGTTTTGCTTGTGGACGACCGGAGCGGAACAGTGCTCCTCTCCAAGAACGCCGATCTTCCGATTCCTCCTGCTTCTCTCGCGAAGCTGATGACGGCCGAAGTGGTGTTTGAAGCCCTTGAAAAGGGGCTTATCAGCCTCGATACCGCTTATCTGGTCAGCGAGAATGCCTGGCGCACAGGTGGCGCTCCATCGGGAACGTCTACGATGTTCGCGCGCATCAAATCGTCGCCGACGGTCGCTGATCTCTTGCAGGGGATGATCGTTCAATCCGCGAATGATGGAGCGATCGTGCTGGCGGAGGGGCTGGCGGGTAGCGAACAGGCTTTTGCAGAGCGCATGAATGACCGAGCGCGGGAGCTAGGCTTAGCGGCCTCCAGATTCGCCAACTCCACAGGGTTACCCGCTGAAGGACAGAGGGTTTCTTTACAGGATCTGGTGAAACTGGCGCAACATATCCGAACCGCCCATCCTGAATACTATAAGTATTATGCTCAGCCAGCCTTCACCTGGAACAATATCATGCAACGCAACCGCAATCCGTTGCTGCGGCTTGATGTGGGAGCTGACGGCATGGGAACCGGATTTACGGAGGCATCCGGTTTTGCCCTGGTCGGATCGGCCGAACAGAATGGCCGCAGGCTTTATCTGGCTATGAGTGGCCTTGCCAGTATCAAGGAGCGCGAAGAGGAAGCAAAGCGTCTTCTGCAATGGGGGATGACGACGTTCGACGATGTGCAGCTTTATCCCGCAGACGAAATCGTGGGTGAGGCGCAAGTTTTCGGCGGTGCGCTCACGCATGTACCGTTGAAGGTCAAGGACCGTGTCGAGTTGTTGCTGCCAAAGGACGGTCGCGACAAGCTGAAAGCTCGCATTATCTATAATGGACCGCTTGATGCCCCTGTCGTCGACAACCAAAAGGTCGGTGTTCTTCAGTTAGAGCTTAATGGCAGTATTCTTCGCGATGTCCCTGTTTTCACAGCCCAATCTGTTGATGAGGGAAGTCTTTCAAAGCGTGCCCTGGGTGCTGCGATGGAGCTTTCCACCGGCTGGCTGAGGAAGTATCTTTAGATTTTGCGCGACGCGTAATGCAGGCTCGACCTGATAGCCAAAGACCGATAATAACTTTCACAGAAGTCCATTCGGACATAGATTCAAACATTTGGAAGTTGGTTTGTCGGGATTGTTCATCACATTTGAAGGCGGCGAGGGAGCGGGCAAATCAACGCAAATTGCGTTGCTGGCCAAGCATCTGAGAGGAATCGGCTTCGACCCGGTGATCACGCGAGAACCCGGCGGTTCACCTGGCGCGGAGGCAGTTCGCCACGTCATATTGAGCGGCAATGCGGAGACCTATGGGCCGGCGATGGAAGCCCTATTGTTTGCCGCTGCAAGGGCAGACCATGTAGACCAGCTTATCCGGCCTGCGCTAGAAGAGGGGCGTGTGGTTCTATGTGACCGTTTTATCGACTCCAGCCGGGCTTATCAGGGCGTTACCGGCAATCTCGACAGTGCCTATATGTCGGCGGTCGAGCGCATTGCTATCGATGGTATCATGCCTGATTTGACGATCATTCTCGATATTTCGGCAGAAAAGGGGTTGTCACGTGCAGGAAAACGGCGCGGCAGCGGAACTGCGGACCGGTTCGAGAAAGAAGATATTGCGGTGCATGAGGCACGACGTCAGGCCTTTCTCGCGATCGCCGAGACAGAGACCCGGCGCTGCAAGGTGATCGATGCCGACCGCCCGCAAGACATGATTGCAAGTGATATCGCAAAAGAGATCAATAGTGTCCTGATGAAAAGGGGGCTGTTGTGATTGAAGAACTCGACGTCCCCAAGGCACACGATTCCATTGAAGGTGTGCCAGAACCATCGGCAAGCGATTATATCGCCGGACACCGGGAGATCAGTAATTTTCTGGCGCAAGCCTATCGCGAGGGACGCATGCATCATGCGTTGCTTTTTGAAGGTGCGCAGGGAATCGGCAAGGCAACACTCGCCTTTCATTTAGCTGGCCATATGCTGGCGCATGGCAACAACGGTGAAGCGCCGGAACATATTGCCGCTCCGGATTTCGCGAAATCGCTCTGGCGACAGATTGCGGGCGGCATGCATCCAGCTGTCCTGCATATCAATCGCCCGTTCGATCAGAAGACCGGCAAGTTCAAGACGGGCATTCCCGTGGAGGAAATCCGGCGTGTTACGCATTTTCTGACCCGAACCGCATCGGATCATGCCTGGCGCATCGTTATTGTCGACCCTGCCGACGACATGAACCGCAACGCTGCCAATGCATTGTTGAAAACGCTGGAAGAGCCTCCAGTCCGGGCGCTATTTATCCTTATTTCCCACTCGTCGGGACGCTTGCTCCCGACAATTCGGTCTCGCTGCCAGAGCATCGGATTCAAGCCGCTTGACGATCGAGCACTTACGGACGCCTTGTCTCATGTCGGCGCTCGTATCGGAATGGGAACCGATGCGATAACGGAAGCGCTGCTCAAACGTTCGGAAGGCAGTGTGCGCAAGGCGCTTCTGCTGGTGGCGAATGGCGGCATCGAAATTTCCGACACGGTAGATTCCCTTCTCGAAGGACAAAATTTCGATTTGCCGAAGGCACAGGCGCTCGGCGGCATATTGAACGGGCGTGAGTCGGAGATTCAGTATGAGCTGTTCCGCGATCATCTGCTGGGGCGGGTTGCAACGGAAGCTCGACGTCGAGCCGAGGCCGGCCAACTGCACGATGCCGACCGCTGGTCGCGTTTCTGGAGCGATCTTTCACGCGAAACCGTGGATGCCGAAACCTACAATCTCGACCGTCGGCAAGCTGTGATAATCCTTTTGGAAAAAACGCATCGCGCTTTTCGGTCCGGTCAGCCTCCGCTTGCGTGACATGGCCGCTGACATGCGTTATGTCACCGCTGATAATTTTCTCCTCGTGTGTCTGCTAGTCATTCAGGCGCGCTTTCAAACTTCGAAAGACCGGGTCCCTAATGAGCCGCGAAAAATATTACATCACCACCGCGATTGCTTATCCGAACGGAAAGCCGCACATCGGTCATGCGTATGAACTGATCGCGACCGATGCGATGGCACGTTTTCAGCGACTGAACGGCAAGGATGTTTTCTTTCTGACCGGTACGGACGAACACGGCATCAAGATGTTGCAGAGCGCGCGCAAGGAAGGCATTACGCCGCGCGAGCTTGCGGACCGCAATACGGCCGCGTTCCGGCAGATGGCCGATGTGCTGAACAGCTCCAACGACGACTATATTCGCACCTCGGAAGAGCGCCACTACAAGGCGAGCCAGGCTATCTGGAAAGCGATGGCTGACAACGGCGATATCTACAAGGGTGGATATGCTGGTTGGTACTCCGTGCGCGACGAAGCCTATTACGGTGAAGAGGAAACGGAAGTCCGCGAGGACGGCGTCCGCTACGGCCCGCAGGGTACGCCTGTCGAATGGGTCGAGGAGGAAAGCTATTTCTTCCGTCTCTCGGCCTATCAGGACAAGCTGCTCGATCTTTACGAGAAAAATCCGGGCTTCATCATGCCCGCGGAACGCCGCAACGAGATCGTGAGCTTCGTCAAGTCCGGTCTGAAGGACCTGTCGATTTCGCGCACGACCTTCGACTGGGGCATTCCGGTGCCCGGTGACGAAAAGCATGTCATGTATGTCTGGGTCGACGCCCTGACCAACTACATTACCGCTCTCGGCTATCCCGACACTTCGGATGAGAAATGGAGCTATTGGCCCGCCGATGCGCATATCATCGGCAAGGATATCTCGCGCTTCCACGCTGTCTACTGGCCCGCATTTCTGATGTCGGCTGGTATTCCGCTGCCGAAGCGGGTTTTCGCACACGGCTTTCTGTTCAACCGCGGCGAGAAAATGTCGAAATCGCTTGGCAACGTGATTGATCCGTTCGGTCTCGTTGAGCGCTATGGACTCGATCAGTTGCGCTACTTCCTGATGCGCGAAGTGCCATTCGGTCAGGATGGCAGCTATAGCCATGACGCTATCGTCAACCGCACCAACGCCGATCTGGCGAACGATCTCGGCAATCTTGCCCAGCGCTCATTGTCGATGATCGCCAAGAATTGCGAAGGCAAGGTCCCGGTTCCGGGCGAGTTTTCGGACGCGGACAAGGCTATTCTCGATCAGGCCGATGCGGCGCTTGATACTGCGCGCAAGGCAATGGACGATCAGGCGCTGCATCTTGCGCTGGGAGCGATTTTTGCTGTTGTTGCCGAAGCCAACCGTTATTTTGCGGGTCAGGAGCCTTGGGCGTTGCGCAAGACCGATCCTGCACGCATGGGCACCGTTCTTTATGTGACGGCTGAGGTCATTCGCCGTGTCGGTATCATGGTGCAGCCTTTCATTCCGCAGTCGGCGGAAAAGCTTCTCGACATATTGGCAATTCCTGCCGACAAGCGTCAGTTCTCTGACGTTACGGCAAGCCATCTGGTCGGAGGCGCCGACTTGCCAGCCCCGCAGCCGGTATTCCCGCGCTATGTGGAAACAGAAGAGCAGAATTGAGTTCGATTATGCTTGTCGACAGTCATTGTCATCTTGATTTTTCTGACTTCGAACCGGAGCGCGATGCTGTTGTGCAGCGGGCTCTGGATGCCGGAGTGAAGCGCATGGTGACGATTTCCACGCGGGTCAGAAAATTCGATACGATCCGGGCGCTCGCTGAAGCCTATGATTGCGTTTATTGTTCGGTTGGAACTCATCCGAACAACGCGCATGAAGAACTCGATGTGACTGCCGACGATCTCGTGCGTCTGGCCGAGCACCCGAAAGTTGTGGCCATAGGCGAAGCGGGTCTCGATTATCACTACGACTACGCTCCGCCGGAAGCGCAGCGTCAGGGTTTTCTCATTCACATCGAAGCCGCGCGTCGGACCCAACTGCCGCTGGTCATCCATGCGCGCAGTGCAGACGACGATATGGCCGATATTCTCGAACGTGAGACCGAGAAGGGTGCATTCCCATTTATCCTCCACTGCTTTTCTTCTGGACGAGCATTGGCGGAAAAGGGCATTGAACTGGGTGGTTATATTTCCTTTTCGGGCATTCTGACCTTCAAGAACTCACCGGAAATTCGAGAAATAGCGGGCATTGTTCCGCGTGATCGTCTGTTGGTGGAAACGGATGCGCCATTTCTCGCGCCGCTTCCGCATCGCGGCAAGCGCAACGAGCCGTCTTTTGTGCAGCATACGGCGGCCATGTTGGCTGAAACGATCGGCGTGAGCAATGATGAAGTCGCACGTATCACGAGCGATAACGTGTTCAGGCTGTTTTCCAAAATGCCGCGTCCGTCAGAAAGTGCCAGCGCGTGATATCCCCCCGAAATTGCCTGCGTTTCACGATTTTGGGCTGCGGTTCGTCGCCCGGCGTGCCGCGCATCAATGGCGATTGGGGGAGTTGCGATCCCGAGAATCCGAAGAATCGGCGTCGTCGTGCCTCGCTTCTGGTTGAGCGATTTGACCCAGACGGTAATAGCACATCGGTTGTGATTGATACGGGACCGGATTTCCGCGCCCAGATGATTGACGCTGGCGCGCGCAGCCTTGATGCAGCCGTCTACACCCATCCGCACGCGGACCATATTCATGGAATTGACGATCTTCGAACCTATGTTGTCGAAAACCGTCGTCTGATGGATGTTTACGCCAATCGACTAACGCGTAACCGCCTCTTCGAGGCATTCGGCTATTGTTTTGAAACGCCAGCTGGATCGAGCTATCCGCCGATCCTCAGCATGCACGACATTGCTCCCGAAACGCCGTTTTCCATATCGGGAGCAGGAGGAGAAATCCGTTTCGAGCCATTCAGTCAGGTGCATGGCGACATTGAGTCGTTGGGCTTTCGCATTGGTTCCGTCGTGTACTGCACGGACGTGAGCGCTTTTCCTGAGCAAAGTCTCAAATATTTGGGCGGTGCCGATGTGCTTATCATCGATGCGTTGCAATATTGCCCGCATCCCAGCCATTTCTCGCTCGGTGAGGCGCTTGAATGGATAGAAAAACTGGCGCCCAAACGCGCCATTCTCACGCATATGCATGTCCCGCTTGATTATGAGACTGTCATGCGTGAAACGCCCGACAATGTTGAACCCGGATATGACGGGCTCCGCTTCGAGATGCCGCTTTAAGTTTCGAGTTTAAAATGAAAAGCCCGCGATGAGTCACCGCGGGCTTTTCGGTTACAATGGTCTATGATTTAGCCAACCGCGCCTTTGGTCGGGAAGGGCATGACATTACTGCCCTCTACGGCTTTGGTTGCCTTATCTTCCAGTTTGAGGCCACCGGCGCGCAGAAGGTCTGTAAAACGCCCGCCGCGTGCGGCAAGCTCGTCGAAGCTGCCGCTTTCGACCAGATGTCCCTTATCCATGAACAGAACCAGATCGGCCGAGCGAACCGTCGAAAGACGGTGCGCAATGATGAAGGTGGTGCGGTTGTGGCTCAGATCGTCAACAGCCTGCTTCACCTTCTCTTCTGTTTCAACGTCGAGCGCACTTGTGGCTTCGTCAAGAACGAGGATGGGCGAATCCTTCAAAATCGCACGCGCGATTGCAAGGCGCTGGCGTTCACCACCGGAAAGCTGCGAGCCGCGTTCGCCGACAACAGTATCGTAGCCGTCGCTTTTGGCTAGAATGAAGTCGTGGGCGGCTGCAGCGCGAGCAGCGGCGTGCACTTCTTCAGATGTGGCGTCTTCGCGGCCAACACGAATATTCTCTTCCACAGAGCGATTGAATAGCCCGGCATCCTGAAAGACAGTTGCGATAGCATGACGCAAGGAGCGGCGGCTGACGGTACGCGTATCGGTCCCGTCGATAGTGATGCGGCCAGCTGCGGGATCGAATACCCGTTGCAGCAGATTGATGAGCGTGGTCTTGCCCGCCCCGGTCGGACCGACAATAGCCACTGTCTGCCCCGGCTTGATCTCGAAGGACACGTCATAGACGCCTTGGCCAGAGTTCGGGAACTCAAAGGTGACATTGTCGAAAACGATGTCGCCTTTAACGTCGGTGAGATCCGAAACGTCCTGCGGTTCCTGACGGTCAGCAGTAGCATCTTCCATCTGGAAGAATTCTTCCAGCTTGGCGCGTGCGGTGACAGTCTGATTGATGAATGCGCTAATCTGATCGAGACGGCCGATCATCAGCTGCGCAAAACCGATAAAGGCAATCACATCGCCGACGCGCATCTGGCCCTTAGTGACGAAATAGGCGCCGAGAACCAGAACAACCACCATTGAGAAGGTGGAGGCCATTCGATTCAGGCCGCTGGCGAGCGCCCACCAATTGAGAACTGGAAACTGTGCCTTCTCCAGATTTTTGGCGTAATCCCGCAGAGACTGCGTTTCCGACGCGATACGGTTGTAGCTCTGCACGACCGAGACGTTGCTGATCGTATCGCTGACATGCTCGAACAGCTTGTGGTGGTGCTTTTCGACAGCCGTCTGGCCGTCCTTTGTCTTGCGCATCACAAGCTGGCCGATCATCACATAGATGACGCCGAGCACGATGAGCACCAGCGACATGCGCATGTCCATGTTCATTGCGACAGGAATGAGCGTTGCCAGGGCAACGATTGTCGTCAGATGCTGGCGCATGAATTCGAGCCAGAGAGTGAAGAGCGAGTCGGTTGCGCGGATCAGCGTATGAAGCGCGTTCGATGTGCCGCGCTTCTGGTGCCACGAAAGCGGCATCGTGATGAGGCGCTCATAGGAATCGATCATCACGCCCAGACGGCGGCGGTGCGCGAGACGGTCAGCTCCGCGGGCGACAAAGACCGCTGCAACAATGTTGAAGCCGCCAAGTGCAGCCCACATGGCCAGAGGCGAGAAAATGTCGCCCCTGTCGGAGATAGCCTGTATGACCCGACCGAACAGAATTGGTTCAGCAAGCGTGACCAGGGCAACCAGGACGCTGGCTACGCACATGGTTATCGTTGCAGCCTTCTCGACCGCAAGATACTCCATGGCTCGCCAGTAGATTTTGAGCAATGACACTTTCGGACTCCCGCTCGTCTATTCACGGGGCTAAATGGTATAGCCCACTTGTTCTATCAATATCAGATGGCGGCAAGAAGTGGCGATTGGGTGTCAAGATCGACCATAAATTAAAAACGCATGTAACCGAGTGTGAAGAATAGCCGGTAAAAATCGAATTCTTTGGAGAAAGAACGCTGCTGTTTTCGTTGCGAGCAGCCAAATTTCGGTTTTGGGGAATTCAGCCTAGCAATCCGCGAAACTCGCGTCTATTGAGATGACTAAATGAGCGGCGACCGCGTACGCGCTGCGTCAGCAAGAGTTGATCGGGTTTCTCCATGGCAGTCGTTGAACAGAAAATTGTGGATGCAGGCGAGGCGGGTATGCGGCTGGATCGCTGGTTCAAGGTCCACTATCCGGGACTTGGTTTCGGCCACCTGCAAAAACTTCTGCGGTCGGGGCAGATCCGTGTCGACGGTTCCCGCGCGAAGGCCGACACACGTGTTCAAGCCGGGCAGACTGTTCGCATTCCGCCCCTGGGCGTCGATGACAAATCCACCGGACCGGTTACGGCGCGAACAATCCGTAGCCAGCAGGACGGTGACGTGCTTTCGCAGATGCTTCTTTACGAAGACCCGAAAGTGTTCGTTTTCAACAAGCCAGCAGGGCTCGCTGTGCAGGGCGGGTCCGGCGTCTCGCGGCATATCGACGGTATGCTGGAGGCATGGCGCAACAAGAAGGGCGAAAAGCCGCGCCTAGTGCACCGTATCGACCGTGATACGTCGGGCGTGCTCGTTGTGGCGCGTACACGCGGCGCGGCACAGGCACTAACCGCCGCTTTTCGCGAGCGCGACACCAAGAAAACCTATTGGGCCTTGGTAAAAGGTGTTCCACGCAGGCGTGAGGACAAGATTTCCACGTGGCTGGTCAAGGATCAGACACCGGACGGTGACAAGATGCGTGTCTGCCAGCATGGCGAGCCGGATTCCGACCATGCGGTCTCATATTATCGCATCATCGAGAAGGCAGGCAACAACCTGACCTGGCTTGAGATGGAACCATATACGGGCAGGACTCATCAGTTGCGTGTTCATGCGGCCTATATCGGTCATCCAATTATCGGTGACCCCAAATATTTTGAAGCGGACCAGAATTGGGAGTTTCCGGGCGGGATACAAAAACGGCTGCATCTTCATGCGCGCCGTATTCGCATCCCGAACCCGTCGGGCGGCATTATCGATGTGACGGCGCCATTGCCGCCACACATGGTGCAATCATGGAATCTGCTCGGCTTCGATGAGGAAAGCGCGGAAGATTAAAAAATGTCAGGCGAAGCGGGGGGATCGTCCGAAGGACGAGTTTCGTTCGATGGGCTGGCCATCATGCTGGTCATGTTCATTATGTTCAGTTGGGGGCTGAATCAGGTTGCCATCAAGATCGGCAATCAAGGATTCAATCCCATGCTCATGGCAGCAGGGCGCTCCGCGCTGGGCGGCATGTGCGTCTTTCTCTGGTGCCGTTGGCGTCGCATCCCGCTTTTCAAGCGTGATGGTACGCTCGCCGCCGGGATAGCTGCCGGATTGCTGTTCGGTACCGAGTTCGTCCTGATTTTTCTGGCGATGGAGCTGACGAGCGTGGGACGTGTAACGCTCATGATGAATGTCATGCCGTTCTGGGTCGCTATCGGCAGTCATTTTCTTTTGGGCGAACGAATGTCGGTTCGTGCTTTTATCGGCATGTGTATAGCCTTTCTGGGCGTGTTTCTGGTCTTTTCCGATCATGTCAGTCGTCCGGGACCCCACGCTGTCTACGGCGATATGCTAGCGCTGGTATCGGGTGTGTTGTGGGGCTTGACCACGCTGGTCATCAAGCGGACCCGACTTGCCTACACAGCGCCGGAAAAGACGCTTCTTTACCAGTTGGTGATCGCAACGCTGGTGCCGCTGCCATTCATTTCGTTGAGCGGTCCTCTGCTTCGTAACCCGGATGCCCTGTCCACATCAGCCTTCCTGTTTCAGGCCGTATTCGTGGTGGCATTTACCTATCCGCTCTGGTTCTGGATGGTACGTCGATACCCCGCGTCGAAACTTTCTAATTTTGCCTTCCTCACGCCCGCTTTTGGCGTGTTATTGAGCGGCCTCATTCTGAGCGAGCCTTTGAGCTGGAAAATCTTTGCAGCTCTTGCGCTGATCGGTTGCGGACTGATGATTATCAACAAGCCGGCAAAGGTATCCAACGCCCGATGAAACTTGTACTCTTCGATTGCGACGGAACGCTGGTCGATAGCGGTGATTTCATTCACAGATGTATGGCGACCAGTTTTTCCGACGCTGGTCTGGAACCTCCCGCAATTGAGGAAACGCATTCGATCATTGGCCTGTCGTTGCATTTGGCTATTGCGAAGCTGTTGAACCGCGAACCGGACGAGCAGGTCCACTGGCTGACGCAACGCTACAAGGAAAACTTTGTGAAACTGCGTCAGGCTCCGGACTTCGTAGAGCCCCTCTATGATGGAATCCTGCCTCTTCTGACCGAACTCGGGGCGAGGAACGATCTCCTGCTGGGCATCGTAACGGGAAAATCCCAGCGCGGTGTCCGCTCTGTTTTCGAACGTCATGGCATCGGCCATCATTTCGTGGTGACACGTACCGCTGACGATTGCCCGTCAAAGCCGCATCCGGCCATGGTGCTTGAATCCTGCGCGGAAATGGGAATAGAACCCAATCGAACAATCGTTATCGGCGATGCCGTTTATGATATGCAGATGGCCCGTTCGGCAGGCGCTATGGCGGCAGGTGTCTCCTGGGGTTATCATAATAGGCAGGGACTGATAGAAGCTGGCGCCCATCACATTCTGGAAGCGCCATCCGAACTCTATGCATTGCTGCGGACTATGGACGCACAGGTCGTCTAGTTGTCGAGCCTTGCACCGAGTTAGCGACACAGAACTGGACAAATCTATGCGTAATATTTTGAGCGATCTTGAAGCAGGAAAGCAGCTTTCCGACGAGAACCCTATCGTGCGTGCGCAAAAGCAGATGCTGGCACAGCTGCCCAAACGCTTTTATGAAAAAGCGCAAGTAGCGGAAGTTGAAGGCGGTTTTGCTGTCCATCTGGACGGCCGTCCGGTAAAGACGCCAGCGCGCAGCCTGCTGCTGTTACCGACCAAAACGGCTGCTCAGATCGTGGCGGACGAGTTTGCCGCTCAGGAAAAGGTCATCGATCCCGGCAAAATGCCTGCAACGCGTTTGGTCAACACGGCAATCGATGGGATTACGCAGGACCCTCAAGCGGTTTTCGAGGATATTCTACGGTTCGCAGGCACGGATATGCTTTGCTATCGCGCCGACAGTCCGCAAGAACTCGTTTCTCGTCAGACCCAGCAATGGGACCCGTTGATCGACTGGATGGAAGGGCTTGGGGCGCGGTTTTCGCTCGCCGAAGGTGTGATGCATATAGAGCAGCCACGTGAAGCCATAGCGGCCTTTGGCGTCCATCTATCTGCTTTTAAAGATCCGATCGCGCTGGCATCTCTGCACACGATGACGACGCTGACGGGGTCGGCGATTATTGCACTGGCTATCGCCAAAGGCGAAGTGTCCGCAGAACATGGCTGGCAGCTGGCCCACATCGATGAGGATTGGACCGTGGAGCATTGGGGAACCGATGCGGAAGCAGTAGAGCGCCGCAGGAATCGGGAAATCGAAATGATGATGGCTGCCCGCATGCTCGCAGCACTTTAAATAAGAGGTCTATTATATTGATCTGATAAAGAAACCCCGGCAATGCCGGGGTTTCTTTTTGCGTGCAATCATCAAATGTTGCACGTCGTTCCCCTCGGTGGAAAAGTAAAAAACGCGCGGATAGCGTAAACGGCGTCCGCGTACTTTTTTAAACCGAGTAATACATGTCGTACTCGACCGGGTGCGGCGTCGTTTCATAGCGCATCACTTCGGCCATCTTGAGTTCGATGAAGCTGTCGATCTGATCGTCGTCGAACACACCGCCGGCCTTGAGGAATTCACGATCCTTGTCGAGCGACTGCAGGGCTTCGCGCAGCGAACCGCAGACGGTTGGAATCTTCTTCAGTTCCTTGGCAGGCAGATCGTAAAGATCCTTATCCATGGCCTGTCCCGGGTGAATCTTGTTTTTGATGCCGTCAAGACCAGCCATCAGCAGGGCAGCAAAGCACAGATAGGGGTTGGCCGCCGGGTCAGGGAAGCGAACTTCCAGACGCTTGGACTTCGGCGAATTACCGAACGGAATGCGGCAGGAAGCGGAACGATTGCGCGCCGAATAGGCAAGCAGAACCGGAGCTTCGTAACCAGGAACCAGGCGCTTGTAGGAGTTCGTCGACGGATTGGTGAAGGCATTCACGGCCTTTGCGTGCTTGATGACGCCGCCGATGAAATACAGGCAGTTTTCCGACAGTCCGGCATATTCATTGCCAGCGAAAGTCGGTTTGCCTTCTTTCCAGATCGAGAAGTGGACGTGCATGCCCGAGCCGTTGTCGCCGAAGATCGGCTTCGGCATGAAGGTTGCGGTCTTGCCATAAGCGTTGGCTACCTGATGCACGACATACTTGTAGATCTGCATCTTGTCCGCGTTGCGGACCAGCGTGTCGAATTTGACGCCGAGTTCGTGCTGGGCGGATGCCACTTCGTGGTGGTGCTTTTCGACGGTGACACCCATTTCGGTGAGCACGGTGAGCATTTCCGAGCGCATGTCCTGCGCGCTGTCGATCGGCGGAACCGGGAAATAACCGCCCTTCACGCGCGGGCGGTGGCCAAGGTTGCCTGTTTCATAGTCGGTGTCGTCATTCGACGGAAGTTCGGTCGAATCAAGCTTGAAACCAGTATTGTATGGGTCGGCCTTGTACTTCACGTCATCGAAGACAAAGAATTCAGCCTCCGGGCCAACATAGACGGTATCGCCGATACCGAGCGATTTCATGTAGGCTTCGGCCTTCTTTGCTGTCGTGCGCGGATCGCGGCCATAGGCTTCGCCCGAAATGGGATCCAGAATATCGCAAAGGATGACGAGCGTGGACTGAGCGAAGAACGGATCGATATGGGCGGTCGTCGGATCCGGCATCAGAACCATGTCGGATTCGTTGATTGCCTTCCAGCCGGCGATGGAAGAGCCGTCGAACATCACGCCGTCGACAAACATGTCTTCGTCGACGAGGCCGATATCCATCGTGACGTGCTGCAGCTTACCCTTCGGATCGGTGAAGCGAAGGTCGACAAACTTGATGTCGTTGTCTTTGATTTGTTTGAGAATATCGTTGGCAGTCGTCATATTAATTCCCTGTTTGCACGACGATGGATTGTATGCAGGTATTGTTAGATGGCATCCACGCCGGATTCACCGGTACGGATACGGATAACTTCTTCGATGTTGGAGACGAAAATCTTGCCATCGCCGATGCGTCCCGTCTGGGCAGCCTTGCGGATGGCTTCAATAGCGCTGTCCACGGTTTCGTCTGCGACGATGACTTCAACTTTCACTTTGGGAAGAAAGTCGACGACATATTCGGCGCCGCGGTAAAGCTCGGTATGACCTTTCTGTCGTCCAAAGCCCTTGGCTTCGATGACAGTAATCCCCTGCAAACCGACTTCCTGAAGGGCTTCCTTCACTTCATCCAGCTTGAAGGGCTTTATGATGGCTTCGATCTTTTTCATCAGAGAATGGTCTCCGCTCTTCTTCGGAAATGAGCATTGTGCCCGCTTCACCAATAGAGAAGCATGAACTGTGCCAGTTTGAATGCGGGGCGAAAATTTTCTTCCACGTTCCTCATCCTGAGGGAGATTGGCACTAATCGTGATGCTTGTGCAAGCGCTACTCCGGCGACAAGCAAGAAAGGGATTCCATCAATATGGCTTTCTGGTTAAAAACTAGGCGTCGTGCCTTAAATACAGGCAAACTTGCATAAAGCCCGGTGCCGCGTATTTAATCACTCCAGCCACGCCACCCGTGTTTAAAAGGTACGCGATGTACGAGTTGCTGACCCCGCAGGAAATGGCAGAAGCGGACCGCCGGACGATCAAGACCGGTATCAAGGATGGCTTTTCCTTGATGCTGGCGGCAGGGCGTGCCGTTGCGGATGTCGCGCAGGGTATGTTCCCCGGCAATTCGCCGGTCGCGGTTTTGTGTGGACCTGGCAATAACGGTGGCGATGGCTATGTCGCGGCGCAGTATTTGCTGGAAGCCGGTCTGGAGGTCGTATGTTTCGCATCAGCTCCCCCGCGAAAGGGTTCGGATGCCATGCGCGCATCGCTTTTTTACAAGGGACCGGTCTCGAATCTGAGTGAGTTTTCGGTCGTTAGTTTCGGGGGCGTGATTGATGCTTTATTCGGTGCGGGGCTCGTCCGCGATATTCATGGAGCCGAAGCCGTTGCGATCGACACGGTGAACAGCTCGGGCGTGCCGGTGGTGGCGGTTGATCTGCCAAGCGGCATTTCCGGCGAGGGAGGGGACGTTCTGGGCACCGCGATCCGAGCGCGCGCCACAGTCACGTTTTTTCGCAAGAAACCCGGCCATCTGCTACAGCCGGGAAGGGCCCATTGCGGCGTTCTTCATGTCGCAGATATCGGTATTCCCGACCACATACTTGCAGCCATCGAACCCAAGACGTTTGAAAATGCTCCCGAGCTTTGGGAAGGTGCCCTACCTGTGCTCGGAGTGGAAGCCTATAAGTATAGTCGCGGCCATGCCGCGGTGTTTTCAGGCGGCGCTCATTCGACCGGAGCCGCGCGTCTTTCGGCTCTCGCCACGGCTCGCGTTGGGGCAGGGGCTGTTACGCTTCTGTCTCCGCCCGATGCGATGGCGATTAATGCTGCTAACCTGACCAGCATCATGGTTCGCGAAACCCGTTGCCTGAAGGATGTTCGGCAGTTTTTCGCTGAGCGCAAGGTTGGTGCAGCGGTGCTCGGTCCGGGCTACGGAAATCCCGCATTCGCTCGTGAACATGCGCTATTTCTTGCTAATAGCGGACTTGAGGGATTTCACGGTCTCGTTCTCGATGCCGATGGGATTACTGCTTTTGAACACAATCCAGACGAGCTTTTCGATTGTCGACGGGACGCACGGTCTGCACTCGTGCTGACGCCGCATGAAGGCGAGTTTCGACGGCTTTTTCCGGATATTGCAAAGGCGACGGTCTCGAAGATTGAAAAGGCCCGCGAGGCTGCAAAGCGCGCCAATGCGGTCATTATATATAAGGGGCCTGATAGCGTGATTGCGGAACCGGGAGGGCTGGCCGTGGTCAACGCCAATGGAACTCCTTTGCTGGCAACGGCAGGATCAGGCGATGTTCTGACCGGAATTGTTTGCGGCTTGCTTGCGCAGGGCATGCCCGCATTCGCGGCCGCCTGTGCGTCCGTGTGGATGCATGCGGATGCCGCCCGGCGTTTCGGTCACGGACTTATCGCTGAAGATTTGCAAGCCCAATTGCCCGCCGTCTTATCCACGCTGGCCCGTGTCTCCCGAAATTAGCGGCGGGATGTGCGGCTGTTCCCGGTGCCGACATCAACGGTTATGCTGCCCGAGATCGATACATCGGTGTTGCCGACACGGAAATTCTTCCAGTTGCCGGTTGGCGCCTGATCCGGTTCTGGGGCGGGGGGCGGAGCGGACACGATGGGTTTTGGAGCTTGTACGCCCGGCAAGCCCGGTGATCCGTCATTCGCGGTGGCCGGTGATATTGCGGCCAGGAAAATCGTGCCCAATACGAGACAATGCTGTGCAGACATTACCGTTTCCCTACACCGGATCGGTTACGGCAGCGATAAGTTCGTCTGCCATTTCGAGCGTAAACTCATCGAAATGCGAGATGACGCGGCTCGGACCATAATGCTGCACGGGCAGATCGGTATATCCGAAATCGACCGCAACAACGGGAATTCCAGCCGCCTTCGCAGTGTCAATGTCGGTTCGGCTATCCCCTACCATGATGGCCCGTTCGCGATTGCCGCCGGCCCGTGTGATGGTGTCGATAAGATGACGTGGATCGGGTTTGCGATAAGCAAACGTATCGGCCCCGCAGATCGCAGCAAATCGTGCGGCTTCGCCCATGGAAGTCAGGAGTTTTACCGACAGGGCCTCGAACTTGTTCGTGCAGACCGCCAGTTCATAACCACTTGCGGAGAAGCGGTCCATTGCTTCTAGTACGCCTGGAAAGAAGGTAGAATGCCCTGGCATATTATTCGCGTAATGCTCGCGGAACTCTTCTACGAGATTATCGAGCTGTGCCTCATCTGCCTGTTTCTGTTGCGCAGCGAACGCGCGTTCGATCATGACGCGCCCGCCTTGCCCCACAAATTTCCGCAGTGATTCACGATCTGCCGTTTTCAGTCCAGATATTGCCAGGCAGTGATTAAGGCTATCGAGAAGATCAGGCGCTGTATCGACAAGGGTTCCGTCGAGATCGAAAACGATGATGGGCTTGAGATTAGCAGCAGACATTAGCTTCTCGTGTGTGAAAAAGAGGAATAGAAAACTCCTATCTGATTGTCGTCGCCGGCTCAACCTCATGATCAGATTTGCCTAAAATCCGAAATTCTGCGTCATAGTTCGAATAGAAGCTTTGTTGCGCCGCGCCCGCATGCTAGAGGCGAACCGGATGATAATGAGAATCCACCGGGATTTCGGGGAACTTGGGTATGGATGAAGCTCGCAAACTGAAAATTGCAGCAGCCGCAGAAGCACTTACACACGTCAGGGACGGAATGCGTCTGGGAATCGGTACCGGTTCAACTGCCGAGGAATTCGTGCGATTGCTTGCTGAAAAGGTAAACAGCGGTTTCAACATCATTGGCGTGCCCACTTCCGAGCGTACCGCGAAGCTTTGCGAGGAACTCGGAGTTCCGCTTACAACGCTTGAAGAAACACCCCATCTCGATCTCACGATTGACGGTGCAGATGAAGTCGATACCAATCTCTCGCTCATCAAGGGCGGTGGCGGTGCGCTTCTTCGGGAAAAGATCGTTGCTGCCGCTTCTGATGCAATGATTGTCATTGCTGACAGTTCCAAGGTGGTCGAAACGCTTGGACGTTTTCCTCTGCCAGTGGAAGTCAATCGTTTCGGTCTTGGCGCGACCATTCGCGCTATTGAGGAAGCAGCTGCAAAGTGTGGTCTTGCAGGCCCGCTGGCACTGCGTTTAAAAGATGGCTCACCCTTCGTAACAGACGGTGGGCATTATATCGTGGATGCATCTTTTGGCCGCATTCCCGATCCAAAGACGCTATCTGACGCTCTCTTCGCAATTCCAGGCGTTGTCGAGCACGGACTTTTCATCGGACTCGCGCGTGCGGCAGTGATTGCCGGTAACGACGGCATCCGCACCATGAACCGGTCTTGAACTGATTGAACGGAGTACTGACTTATGATCCCGGCAACTGGCTTTCGCCGTCTGATTGCACCGTTTTCCGCGCTCGTACTGATGTCGGGCATTCACGCAGCATCGGCACAGGAAATCTCTGAAGCTCACTTGGAAGCTGCCCGCGCTGCTATTTCTGCAATTAATGCTACCGAGCAGTTCGACGAAATTCTTCCGAATGCGGCGCGCTCCCTGAAGGGCGAACTGATCCAGAAAGATCCGAATCTTGAAGCCCTCATCACCAAGACGGTCGATGACAAGGCTCTCGCTCTTGCTTCCCGTCGCGCAGATCTCGAGACCGAATCTGCCCGTGCTTACGCGAAGGCTTTTTCGGAAGACGAACTAAAGGCTATCGCAGCATTCTATACGTCGCCTGCAGGCAAGAAGCTCTTGTCGGAAGGCCCAATCGTGACACGTGAAGTCGTCAAGGCTGCAAATATCTGGCAGAACGGAATTGCCCGCGATCTGGCTACCAGTGTGGCGGAAGTTCTGGCTGCTCAGGCTGGGGCTGCTGCCGCTCCGGCACAGCCAGCACAGCAGTAATTTCCAGCGGTAACGTGTGATTTGAAAGCCCGGTCACTTGGCCGGGCTTTTTCTTTTGCCTACATATCGGCCAACCTAATGTTTTTTGGAGAATCCCATGTCCGGCTTCGATTATGATCTTTTTGTTATCGGTGGCGGGTCCGGCGGGGTCCGGGCGGCACGTCTTGCCGGAGCGATGGGGAAGAAAGTTGCTCTTGCTGAAGAATATCGCATGGGTGGAACCTGCGTTATCCGTGGTTGTGTCCCGAAGAAGCTCTTCGTCTATGCTTCGCAGTTTCCAGAACATTTTGAGGATGCTGCTGGCTACGGTTGGGACGTGGGTGCATCGAACTTCGACTGGACTAAGTTGGTCGCAGCAAAGGATAAGGAGATTGCACGGCTGGAGGGACTTTACACCAAGGGTCTCCAGAATTCTGACGTTGAAATTTTTGCCAGCCGTGCCGAACTGATCGATGATCACACCATCGAACTGAAGGTCGATGGCCGCCGCATTACAGCCGATCAAATATTGATCGCTACGGGCGGTCATCCGACGATGCCGGAATCCATGCCGGGACGTGAATATTGCATCAGCTCCAACGAAGCGTTCCATCTTGCTGAACTGCCGAAAGCGATCGCCATAGCAGGCGGCGGATATATCGCTGTTGAGTTCGCGAACATATTCCACGGTCTTGGCGTCGAGACCACGCTGGTCTACCGCGGCAAGGAAATTCTCTCCCGTTTCGATCCCGATCTGCGCCATCTCTTGCACGAAACCATGGAAGCAAAGGGCATCCGGATCATTTGCGAAGCGGTTTTCGAGAAAATCGAGAAACAGTCCGATGGCAAGCTGAAAATATCGCTGAACAATGGTGACACGCTGGAAGTCGATCAGGCAATGATGGCTATCGGGCGCAAGGCCAACACGACCGGTCTTGGTCTGGAGAGAGCCGGTGTGAAGACGGATGAGCTTGGCGCCATTCTTGTGGACGATTACTCACGCACCAATGTCGCGAATATCTGGGCAGTGGGTGACGTCACGAACCGTGTCCAATTGACGCCGGTGGCAATCCATGAAGCGATGTGTTTCCTTGAGACCGCCTTCAAGGATAATCCGACGAAACCGGACCATGAGCTGATCGCGACGGCCGTATTCTCGCAACCTGAAATCGGCACTGTTGGCTTGCCGGAAGACGAAGCTGCGAAGAAGTATCTGGAACTTGAGGTTTACAGAGCACTGTTCCGTCCGATGAAGAACACGCTGTCCGGTCGCAATGAGAAAATGCTGATGAAGCTCATTGTGGATGCGGCAAGCCGCCGCGTGATCGGCGCCCATATCATGGGGCCAGACGCCGGTGAAATGGCCCAGCTTCTGGGCATTTCGCTCAAGGCTGGAGCGACCAAGGACGACTTCGACCGCACGATGGCGGTTCACCCGACAGCGGCTGAGGAGCTGGTCACCATGTACAAGCCGACCTATCGTGTTGTGAATGGTGAGAAAGTCGACGGATAAATCTTTCGCAACCGCTTTCTTCGGTTAACGAATATTGCTGGCATAAAATCTCAGCCTGCATTATATCAGCGCGACCACGCGCGCCGGTTTTCCGGGACATGCTGTCATCTTTATCAGATGTGGCTGTTCGTTAAGGGATACCGGCTTTCGTGTAAGGAGGATACAATCCGAGAGAAATCGAGCGGATAGAAGCAAGCAGGTGCTCAAATGACGAAGAACTGGACCCCGCATTCCTGGAGAAGCAAACCGATCAAGCAAGTGCCGTTTTATCCGGACGCAAAGGCTCTGAACGATGTCGAGGCCCGTCTTCGCACCTATCCGCCGCTGGTTTTTGCAGGTGAAGCACGCAAGCTTAAGCAGCAGCTGGCCGAGGTCGCGGAAGGTAAGGCCTTTCTGCTTCAGGGCGGCGATTGCGCCGAGAGTTTTGCGGAACACGGTGCAGACAATATCCGTGACTTTTTCCGCGTGTTCCTCCAGATGGCCGTCGTGCTTACTTTCGGCGCATCGAAGCCTGTCGTGAAAGTTGGCCGTATCGCCGGTCAATTCGCCAAGCCGCGCTCCTCCGACATGGAAACGCTCAATGGTGTGGAGCTGCCGTCCTATCGTGGTGACATTATCAACGGCATAGAATTTGATGCAGCCTCACGCACGCCCGATCCCCAGCGTCAGGACATGGCATATCGTCAATCGGCGGCGACGCTTAATCTGCTGCGTGCTTTCGCTCAAGGCGGCTACGCAAATCTGGAAAACGTTCACCAGTGGATGCTCGGGTTTGTCGGCAAAAGCCCACAGGCGGAGCGCTATGCGGCTTTGGCCCAGCGTATTTCCGAGACCATGAACTTCATGCGCGCAATCGGGATTACGGCTGACAGCAATCATTCGCTGCGCGAAACCGATTTCTATACCAGCCATGAAGCGCTGCTTCTTGGATACGAAGAAGCGCTGACCCGTATAGACTCCACCTCTGGCGATTGGTACGGCACGTCTGGCCATATGATCTGGATCGGCGATCGTACCCGGCAGGCCGATCATGCGCATATCGAATACTGCCGCGGCATCAAGAATCCGCTCGGTCTCAAATGCGGTCCGTCTTTGCAGCCGGATGATCTCATTCGCCTGATTGATCTTCTGAACCCGGATAATGAAGCTGGTCGTCTGACGCTGATTGCACGCTTCGGCTACGATAAGGTTGGCGATCATCTGCCTCAGCTTATTCGTGCTGTCGAGAAAGAAGGCCGCAAGGTGGTGTGGTCCTGCGATCCGATGCATGGCAACACGATCACAGCCGGCGGCTACAAGACACGTCCGTTCGACCGTATCCTTAAGGAAGTGGAATCCTTCTTCGCGATCCATCGTGCTGAAGGCACGCATCCGGGCGGCATTCATGTCGAAATGACAGGCAAGAATGTGACGGAATGCACTGGCGGCGCGCGTGCGATTTCGGCTGAGGACTTGCACGATCGCTACCACACGCATTGCGATCCGCGTCTCAATGCCGATCAGGCTCTGGAACTGGCGTTCCTGTTGGCTGAATTGCTCAAGAAGGAGCGCGATGCTGGCGTTGACAAGCAGGTCGCGAGCGCCTGATCTGTTTCGTATGTCCTAAAGTCTGCAAGGGCGGAGATTTCCAAATCTCCGCCCTGTTGCATTTCAGGAAAACTTACATATTGATTGCCGCCAAGCGCCGTATATTCGAAAACGCACACGGGGCGCTTGTGTGCTTTCTGATGGTCGTTTCCGGTTCTCCGGCGGATACTGTAGCCAATTTGATTGAGGGGCAACGATGCAGCGCATTTTTCTGGCTTTTCTTAATTCCATGCGGGCGCTGAAATATCTCGCCGGACATGAAAAGGCCGTCCAACAGGAACTGGTGCTGTTTCTTCTATCTCTGCCAGTGGCGTACCTTCTTGCGCCGACCTGGCTTGCTTTCCTTTTCATGACCGGCTCGATCCTGTTCCTTATCCTTGTGGAAGTGCTGAACACCGGCATCGAGGCGACGTGTGATGCCGTTTCCCGGGATTTTCATAAGGAAATTCAGATTGCAAAGGACTGCGGGTCGCTCGCTGTCCTGATTTCCATTTTGTTCGTCGTTGTTGTCTGGGGTTATATTCTAGCCACTACGTATCTCGCCTGACAAAGAACGCGCCGATTGATTGCATCCGTTGCATTTGCTTGCCCAAGCGCGCTAAAGCTTGGACATGTTAGCCTCTCACGAGAATCTCGCCATGCTTCGTATTGCCGTTGCGCAACTCAATCCCGTCATGGGCGATATCGCCGGAAACCTGGCCAAGGCTCGCGCCGCTCGCGCCGAGGCGGCCAGAATGAAAGCCGATCTCATTCTGTTTACGGAATTATTTATCTCCGGATATCCGCCGGAAGATCTCGTTCTGAAGCCATCCTTTCTTGCTGCGTGTGAAAAGGCTGTCCGTGATTTGGCGAATGACACCGCTGACGGAGGGCCGGGCGTCATTATTGGCACGCCGCTCAGCCGTGCGAGCGGCCTTCACAATTCCATCGCTGTGCTGGATGGTGGTGAGATCCTAGCCGAGCGGTTCAAGGTCGATCTGCCGAATTATGGCGAGTTCGATGAGAAGCGCGTATTTCAGTCTGGCCCCATGCCCGGCCCGGTCAATTTCCGCGGTGTTCGCATCGGAATACCAATCTGTGAAGATATTTGGGGCGAACTCGGTGTTGCCGAAACGCTGGCTGAGAGTGGTGCAGAAATTCTGCTCGTTCCCAATGGCTCGCCGTATCATCGAGCCAAGATGGACCGACGTCATCAGGTCGTTCTGAAGCAAGTGATAGAAACAGAGCTACCGATGGTCTATGCCAATCAAGTCGGTGGACAGGATGAGCTGGTTTTCGACGGTGGATCGTTTGCGTTCAATGCCGACCGGTCGCTCTGTTTGCAAATGCCGCAATTTGCGGAGCAGATCGCACTCACCGTATGGCACAGGGAAAATGATGGCTGGCGCTGCGAAGAGGGCGAGAAGGCGGTTCTTCCAGAAGGACTTGAGGCTGACTATTCCGCCTGCATGCTGGGTCTTCGGGATTATGTGAACAAGAACGGTTTCAAGGACGTCGTGCTGGGGCTTTCGGGCGGTATCGACTCGGCAATCTGCGCGGCACTGGGCGTAGACGCCTTGGGCAAGGACCGCGTGCGCTGCATCATGCTGCCTTACCGTTACACATCCGACGAATCGCTGAAGGACGCTGCCGACTGTGCAAAGGCGCTCGGTGTTCGATACGATGTCGTGCCGATCGCTGCGCCGGTCGAAGGCTTCCTTGAAGCGCTGCATCCGCTGTTCTCAGGAACCGAGAGCGGTGTCACCGAAGAAAACCTGCAAAGCCGCGCGCGCGGGACCATTCTGATGGCGGTTTCGAACAAGTTCGGTTCAATGGTCGTCACCACAGGCAATAAGTCTGAGATGTCGGTGGGCTATGCCACACTTTATGGCGACATGAACGGCGGGTTCAACCCGATCAAGGACGTGTACAAGATGCAGGTCTATGCGATGTCGGAATGGCGTAACAGCCATGTGCCGCATGGCGCGCTTGGGCCGTCAGGAGAAGTGATTCCGCAGAATATCATTTCCAAGGCCCCCTCTGCCGAACTGCGCGAAAACCAGACCGATCAGGACAGTTTGCCGCCTTATCCGGTTCTGGACGATATCCTTGAGTGTCTTGTCGAAAACGAAATGAGCAACGCGGAGATTGCTGCACGGGGGCATCCGCTTGAAACCGTCCAACGGATCGAACATTTGCTCTATCTGGCTGAATATAAGCGCCGCCAATCGGCGCCGGGTGTTAAAATTACCAAGAAGAATTTCGGACGCGATCGCCGCTACCCTATAACGAACCGCTTCCGCGACCGCTGAAAGACAATAAGATGACTGTGACCGTTCGTTTTGCTCCGTCACCGACGGGCTATATTCATATTGGCAACACGCGCACCGCGCTTTCAAACTGGCTGTTCGCACAGAAGAATGGCGGCAAGTTCATTCTGCGCTACGACGACACCGATGTCGAACGTTCCAAAGAGGAGTATGCGCAGGCAATTGCGGTCGATCTCGATTGGCTGGGGATCACACCCGATCGTGTGGAATATCAGTCAAAACGTTTCGATGTTTACGGCAAGGCAGTCGAAAAGCTCAAGCAGGCTGGGCTGCTTTATGCCTGCTATGAAACGGCGGATGAGCTGGAGCGTCGCCGCAAGCTGCGCCTCGCCCGTCGCTTGCCGCCCGTATATGGCCGTGAAGGACTGAAACTTACCGACGAAGATAAAGCAGCTTTCGAAGCCGAGGGGCGCAAGCCGCATTGGCGTTTCCTGCTGCCAAATTTCGATACTGATCCATTTAATACCAGACGTACCGATGTACATTGGGACGATCTGGTCCGTGGCCCGCAGACGGTGGATCTGGCCTCAATGTCCGATCCGGTGCTGGTACGCGAGGATGGCACCTATCTCTACACTCTGCCGTCTGTGGTCGATGATATTGATCTCGGCATCACGCACATTATTCGTGGGGACGATCACGTGACCAATACGGGTGTGCAAATCGCGATTTTTGAAGCTCTGGGTGCCAAAGCGCCGGTTTTTGGCCACCACAATCTGCTGACCACAATTTCAGGTGAGGGGCTTTCAAAGAGAACTGGCGCTCTCTCTGTCGGATCGTTGCGTGAAGGCGGCTTCGAGCCCATGGCAGTAGCGTCGCTGGCCGTTCTGATCGGTACATCGGAAAGTGTCTCGGCTGCCCCCAATATGGAAAGTCTGGCGGAGCGGTTCGATCTGGCTTCGATATCGAAGTCATCGGCGAAATTTGATCCCGCGGAACTGGATACGCTCAATCGCGTCCTGTTGCATGAGATGCCATTTCCAGAAGCTGAGCCACGCTTGGCGGCGCTGGGTATTTCCGGCGACAAGGCGGAACCCTTCTGGCTAGCGGTACGAGGAAATCTCGACCGCTTCAAGGATTCTGCTCACTGGTGGTCTATCGTCGATGGCGAATTGCCCGAAACGCCAGCTTTTTCCGATGAGGATCGCGCTTTCCTGAGGGAGGCTTTCAGCCTTCTGCCGCCGGCCCCTTGGGATCATCAAACATGGAAAATCTGGACAGAGGCCGTGAAGGCAGCAACAGGACGCAAGGGCAAGAATCTTTTCATGCCCATGCGTCTGGCGCTTACGGGGCAGGCGCATGGGCCGGAGTTGGCTGACTTGTTAGTCCTGATTGGTCTGGAAAGAACTCTGAGCCGACGACCCTGACTTTTGTGTTTGGAGTATAGGTGCGCTCCGCAGGCGGCGTGGTTGTGACGGGTGCAACATAAGTCGAGCCATTTGGAGTCAGCACTGTCGAAGTGGGCTTATCGTTCACCTCATCGGCGGCGACAGGAGCGGGTGTCGTATAGACAGGTAACGCACCCGTGGCGACCATTTCGGTGCTCGGTCCGGCTGTGGTTTCGGTCTTTTTCGCCGGAATGCGGATAGGTTTCGACTGGATTTTCTTGGGAATGACAACCCATGATGCCTTGCATGATTTGATATGTTTAGACGCTGATGGACGCCCGGCGAGGGTCATGTTCAGTTCGTGAACGCGCTCCCGTAAGGTTTGTGTTTCCGCTGTCAGTCGATCCGTCTTGGTCTGCAGTTTGGTACACTGGGCTGATTTGGCAACGGGGGTAAACAAACCTCCGGAACAACGATCCTGAATCGCTTTCTTTCGTAAAACAGCAAGGTCAGCTTCTTTTCGATCAAGAAGAGACTCGGTAGCAAGAAGGTGCTTTCTAAGCTGCTTCTGTTCGGCGGGGGAACACAATTCTGCGGGCGGCACGGTCGTACAGCCAGCCAATGATCCTGAAACTATCGAAAATAGTGAGTAAAACAAAATTCTATTAGAGTATGTTGAAATAATAGACATGATTTTCTCGTATATGTCAGCGATGTAATCATGTATCAAGAACGCAGTAAAATAAAAATTAACGGCGAGTATATGAAGATATACTCGCCGTATATTGTTGTTATATTAAAAATCACTAATTTAGTTTCTGTTACCTATCTTCTTTTTGCGGAGAGTTTCGCCCGATTTCTGCAATGATTCAACCACTGCCAGCGCAGTCATGTTGACGACACCACGCGAGGTGACGGAAGGCGTCAAAATGTGGGCTGGTCGCGCCGCTCCGAGTAGAATTGGCCCCACATGCAGTGCGTCTGTAACCATCTTGACTACATTCAGCGTAATGTTCGCGGCGTCGAGGTTAGGGAAGACAAGAAGATTGGCTTCACCTTTCAGGCGAGAATTCGGGAACACACGGTCGCGAAGCGCCTGGGAGAGCGCGGAATCACCATGCATTTCACCGTCGGATTCCAGTTCCGGCGCTTTTTCGGCGAGAATTGCCGCTGCTTCTCGCATTTTCTCCGCACTGGCTGATTCTTTCGACCCGAAATTCGAATGCGACACCAGCGCCGCTTTCGGTTCGATACCGAAGCGGCTGATTTCCTTTGCTGCAAGAATTGCCATTTCGGCGACTTCATTTGCGCTCGGTTCCACGTTGACATAAGTGTCCGTGAGGAAGAGGGCGCCACGCTGCGAGATCAGCAGGCTCAAAGCCGAGTAGTCACGGATGCCGGGAACCTTGCCAATAATCTGGCGCACCACACGAAGATGGCGTTCGAAGCGACCTTCAAGACCACAGATCATGGCGTCCGCTTCGTCACGCATAACGGCCAGGGCGGCAATCGCGGTTGAGTTGGTGCGCACGATGGTACGCGCGGCTTCGGGCGTCACGCCCTGTCTGCCGGTATAGGATAAGTAAAGGTCGACATAGTCGCGATAGCGCGGGTCGTCTTCGGGGTTGATGAGTTCGAAATCCGTTCCCGGCCGGATTTTCAAACCATAGCGACGCAGACGCGTTTCGATAACCTGCGGGCGTCCGACCAGAATCGGGGCGGCAATACGCTCCTCAATTACGACCTGAGCTGCGCGCAACACGCGTTCATCTTCACCGTCGGCATAAATAACGCGCTTCGGTTTTTCCTGTGCGCGGGCCGCGGCAAAGACCGGCTTCATGATGAGGCCAGACCGGAAGACGAAGCGATTGAGACGGTCGAGATAGGCCTCCATGTCTTCAATTGAGCGCGTCGCCACGCCCGTTTCCATCGCGGCCTTGGCCACCGCGGGAGCGATGCGGAGAATCAGGCGCTGATCGAATGGCGACGGAATGATATAGTCAGGCCCGAAAGTGGGCGTATCGCCAGAATAGGCGCGCGCAGCGACATCAGAAGGTTCTTCGCGGGCGAGCGCGGCAATTGCGCGAACCGCAGCAAGCTTCATTTCTTCATTGATTGCAGTGGCGCCGACATCAAGCGCGCCTCGGAAGATATAGGGGAAGCAGAGAACGTTGTTGACCTGGTTGGGGTAATCCGAACGTCCGGTGCAGATCATGGCATCGGCGCGGGCCGCGCGGGCCTCTTCCGGCATGATTTCCGGCTTCGGGTTGGCGAGTGCCATGATGAGCGGCTTTTCAGCCATCTGCTGCAGCAGTTCGGGCTTCAGCACGCCAGCGGCCGAAAGGCCGAGGAAAACGTCTGCTCCGCCAATAACATCGGCCAGAATACGCGCGTCGGTCTTTTGGGCGTAAACTTCCTTCCAGCGATCCATTAGCGTGTTGCGGCCTTCGTAGACAACGCCTTCGAGATCGCAAACCCAGATGTTTTCGCGTTTCGCGCCCAGATTGACCAGAAGATTGAGGCAGGCAAGCGCCGCAGCGCCTGCGCCGGATGTAACGATCTTGGCGTCGCTGATTTTCTTGCCGGCCAGTTCCAAGCCGTTCAGCACTGCGGAGGCAACGATAATTGCCGTGCCGTGCTGGTCGTCATGGAAGACGGGTATGTTCATTTTTTCACGAAGCTGTTCTTCAACTTCGAAGCACTCAGGCGCCTTGATATCCTCAAGATTGATACCGCCAAAAGTTGGTTCCAAGGCAGCGACCACATCGACAATGCGATCGATTTCATGCGCATCAATTTCGATATCGAACACGTCGATATCGGCAAACTTTTTGAAAAGGACGGCCTTGCCTTCCATGACCGGTTTGGAAGCAAGCGCGCCGATATTGCCGAGGCCGAGAACTGCAGTACCGTTCGATACGACCGCGACGAGATTTCCCCGGGCGGTGTATTCGGCAGCTGTCGCGGGGTCTTCATGGATCGCGAGGCAAGGAGCAGCTACACCTGGCGAATAGGCGAGCGCCAGATCTCGCTGGTTGCCAAGGGGCTTTGTCGCCTGAATTTCCAGCTTTCCGGGCTTCGGATAACGGTGAAAGAACAAAGCTGCTTCATCGAAATCCGAACGGGAAGTGGAAGGGGTTTTCTTGGTCATGGTCGCATCGCTTTCCAAAATCTTTTGTGCAGGGCAAAAGCCTGTTCGCACGTGCAGGAAACGGTGACATCCCGCTTCTGCACGCAGCTTTCGCTCATAACTTCCGCACACTGGGCCATTATTGTTCTTAGTCTATCGGCTCAAATCTCAGTAGGCCCGTTTTCGAGAATGAGTTTTTCCAAATTTGCAGCTCTATCGTTTGGTGCTGTTAAAACGCACTCTGATAAGCGCCGCCGTCGATAACGAGATTCTGCCCGGAAATGAATCCGGAATGTTCCGAGCAAAGGAACGCGCATGCCTGTCCAAATTCCTTCGGCTGGCCAATTCGCCCGGCAGGAATCGCCGACGCTCGTTTCGCGGCTTCCGCATCGGGTGTCGTGCCATTCTTCTGGGCGGAAAACGCGAAGCCGCTGCGAAGCCGATCCGTGTCGAATGCGCCCGGGAGAATATTGTTGATCGTGACGTTGGAGGCCGTGACCGTCCGGGCGACGCCAGCAAGAAACGCGGTCAGCCCGGCGCGAGCTCCCGATGAGAGATCGAGGCCAGGGATAGGCGCGTATACAGATGTCGATGTTATGTTGACGATGCGGCCGAACCGGCGCTCGACCATTCCGTCGATCACGGCTTTGATCAGCTCCAGAGGGGTGACCATATTCTGGGTAACGCCTTGAAGGATCGCATCGCGGTCGAGAAGGCGGAAATCCTTGAAGGCCGGTCCGCCATTATTGTTTACGAGAATATCTGGCGCAGGGCAGGCGGAAAGCAGTTCAGCCTGCCCTTCAGCGGTGGATACATCGGCGGCAACGGCATCAACTCTCACGTCAAACGCTTGCCGGATTGCTTTCGCGGTTTCTGCGAGGATTTGTTCATTCCGCCCGTTGATAACCAGATCACACCCGGCTTCGGCGAGTGCTTCTGCACAGGCTCGTCCGAGCCCCTTGCTAGAAGCGCACACAATTGCTTTTCGACCTTTCAGGCCCAAGTCCACGGCTTCACCCTCGCATTTCATTCAGTTTTCAAGTCATGCCACCAAGCAAGCAGTCTGATCAACCGGATTCTGGTTCATCGGATCATGTGTCCACCTTTTAGGGGAGAAATTGCATTTCTAGAGAACAAAACTTGGTGAGTTTCGCTATTCCAGCGGAGGTGTAAACTCTGCTCTTGGCCGTATGAGAGATCCACTCTCCACCTGTTCGAGCGCATGAGCGAGCCAGCCCGCGATACGCCCGAGCGCAAACAGAAACAGCGGCGCATCTGGCGGCAGGCCATAGATTTCCGTCACTGCGGCGAGTGCGAAATCGACATTCGGTTTCTCACCGAGAATGTCTGCAGCGCTTTGTTCCAGATCGCGATAAGGCGCGGGCAGGTCCAGATGTTTCAGGAGGGCGGAAGCGCGGACGTCACCCGTTTCGCGGTATAGCGGATGGCCGAACAAATGAAACTGCGTGCCTTGCATGAGCAGGTCCTTGATCGTCGCCTCCGCGCCTATCTGCCGCGCTTGCGCGATGATTGCAGTTGCGACAGTTGCGGCGCGTCCATGCCGCGGGCCGATCAAGGTTGATAACCCGGCGAGAATTGCCGCGGAAAGCGGCGCCCCGGTCGATGCGGCAACGCGAGTGCCGAATGCCGACGCGTTGAGTTCATGATCGGCCAGAAGCACCAATACACGTCGGATCACATCGCTTGCCTGCGGTTTTTGCCAAGCCGACGCAATGCGTTGATGCATCGGTACATTGGATGAAGAAACGTCAAGAACGGTGTTGTGGAACAATTGCAGGAGACCGAAAGCCTCTTGCCGCAGAATTGCTGTGGAACGTCCGGAACTGGGCAGATCGTTCGCCGCTCGAATGGCAAAGGTAGTAAACAACCGTTCCAACGGTGCGGGACATGGCTGAGGTCTGGCTGGCCGCGTCTCTGCAAGGGTGCTGCCGCTATAGTCGAAATTCATCTGCCAAAGCAGGGCGGCTACTTCTTCCAACGTTGCAGTTTCCGACAGCTCAGCCGCATCGCAACCGCGATAGAGCAGGCGTCCATCGACGATGGTCGAGATGCCCGAACGCATAATAGGAAGCCCCCACCGAATGGTGTCGGCGGCAACAACGCTATCCCTTTTACGCCCGGGACGCCGTTCTGCCAGTCGTTGAACGTCCTCGGATCTATAGAGGCTGCGTCTTGGGTCGTCGGGCAGCGGCTTGGAACGGATGCGGCCACGGCTGACATTGGCGTAAAGAGTTTGCGGCTTCGTTTGAAGAATGGCGAGTGCTTCTTCCGCTGTTAGCCAGTTCATTATTGGTCCCAACATTGATCGATTTCGTCAAGATTGACGTCAATTATACTTGGATAGAAAGTCGAAAGGCAAACAAGGAGAATTGTCATGAATAGCGGTCTTGAGGATGTGGTTGCTGCCGAAACGGTATTGTCTGACGTTGATGGGCTTGCAGGCAGACTGATTATTCGCGGTCGATCGCTGGACGATCTGGTTCCGCATAGCAGCGTCGAAGACGGAATAGAGCTTCTTTGGGACGGGTTTTTCGAAGATCTTCCCAAAGGAAAAGAGCTTCAGAAGGCTCTCGGCGAAGCCCGCTTGCAGGTATTTCATCATACAGATGCTCTTGATGATGCATTGATGGAGTTGCCGCCGCTGGAAGCACTGCGCGCATTGATGGCGCGCATCCCGGACCTGGACGATCTCACCGCCGCGCTGCATCTGATGGCCGCGCCGGCGGTTTTCACGACTGCCATTTTACGGGAGCGCAAGGGGCGGAGTCCCGTCCGTCCTGATCCCACACTTCCGCATAGTGCGGATATACTTCGCATGATGAATGCGGCAATGCCTGATGAAGTGGAAGTTGCCGGACTGGATACTTATCTCATGACGGTCTGCGACCATGGATTGAATGCCTCGACATTCGCCGCACGCGTCGTGGCCTCGACACGAGCTGGTTTGACCTCTTCTTTGCTCGCTGCAATCAGCGCGTTGAAAGGGCCCTTGCACGGTGGTGCTCCCGGTCCGGTACTCGATATGCTCGATGCTATTGGCAAGCCCGAGAACGCAGAATGGTGGCTTGAATCGGCAATTGCCGATGGAGATAGGTTGATGGGGTTCGGCCATCGGGTTTATCGCGTGCGCGATCCGCGTGCAGACGCTCTGAAATCCGCGTTAAAGAGCATCGAAGCCCTGGGGCATTCACGCGGAAAGCATCGGGTGGAATTGGCCGAGGCAGTAGAGAAGGCAGCCATAGCGGTTCTCAAGCGCCACAAGCCGGATCGGCCTCTCGAAACCAATGTCGAGTTCTATACTGCTCTTTTGCTTGAGCAACTGGGTTTCCCGCGTGAGGCTTTCACTTGTGTCTTTGCAATGGGCAGAACCATGGGGTGGATCGCTCATTGCCGGGAACAGCTCGCGACAAGCAAGCTCATTCGCCCGCAATCGCGGTACATAGGTCCGAAGGTAGAACTGGTGGCTTAACACCAATCCAGAAGGATCAAAATGAAACGTCTGGAGCGCGCGGATATGCTTCATCGATCGGCGCTCCAGGCATTCGAATATGTGTGAAGAGTTGTCCTTCGCACTATAAACATCACTGTCATATCGCTGTGACAGGAATCGAGTTTTCTGCGCTCAGATCAGGTTGCCATTGAAGGGGACAACCAAATGAGCGCTGATGTTCCGCAGCCCAGAAAACTCCGAACGCTTTTCATTTCGGATGTGCATCTCGGTTCAAAAGCCGCACAGGCCGAACTGCTTCTGGATTTCCTCCGTTACCACGAAGCAGAGACGATCTACCTTGTGGGCGATATCGTCGATGGTTGGCGTCTGCGGCGCAATTGGCATTGGCCGCAGGAACATAATGATGTGGTCCAGAAGCTGCTCCGCAAGAGCCGCAAGGGTGCGAATATCATCTATATCGCAGGCAATCACGACGAATTTCTACGAAATTTCCAAGGAACGCATTTCGGCGGCATCGAAGTGATGAACCGCGCCATTCACGAGACGGCGGATGGTCGCAAGTTTCTGGTTATCCATGGTGACCAGTTCGATGTTGTTGTTCGCAATGCTCGCTTCATCGCTTATTTGGGCGATTGGGCATACGACACCGCGATCTGGATAAACACGGTCATGAGCCGTATCCGCTCGCTTTTCGGCTTACGCTACTGGTCATTTTCGGCCTGGGCGAAATTCCGGGTCAAAAAGGCGGTTAACTTTATCGGCCAGTTCGAGAATGTGGTTTCTGAAGAAGCGCAGCGAATTGGTGTTGACGGGGTGATCTGCGGTCATATTCATCATGCGACAATCGAAAGCATGAATGGCGTCGAATACATCAATACCGGCGACTGGGTGGAAAGCTGCACGGCCGTGATCGAACATTTCGACGGTCGGATGGAACTCATCGAATGGACCGAACGCCGTGACCGCCGTCCGACAACAGGACGCGTCCATTTCGACAGCGAAGAGCGTGATGAGGGCAGGGTCATTCCACTGCCGCGCCCCGCTCGCGGATTGGCGAACCTCCGCCGATGAAGAAAATCGTCATCGTCACCGACGCCTGGCACCCTCAAGTCAACGGCGTCGTGCGCACGTTGACCAAGTGCCGCGATCTGATGAGCGAGCGGGGATATAACGTTGCAGTTATTTCCCCGCTGGACTACAGGTCCGTGCCCTGTCCGACATACCCCGAAATCCGGCTGGCCATGACGACGCCGGGCGCGCTCAAAAAGCGCCTAAAAGCCATGCGGCCAGATTTCGTGCATATTGCAACGGAAGGCCCACTTGGATTTATGGCGCGGCGTGCCTGTATGAAGATGGGATGGTCCTTCACGACCAGTTTTCACACACGATTTCCTGAATATCTGCAGGAGCGCTTTCCTGTCCCTCCGCGCTGGACCTACGCATTTCTTCGGCGTTTCCACAACGCGGCAGCGAATACGCTGGTGCCCACCCAATCCATACTTGATGACCTCAAGGCCCGTGGTTTTACGAAGCTGGAACTCTGGACGCGCGGCGTCGATCGAACATTGTTCTACCCTCGATCCGAAGTGCCGAAGGAGTTGCCGCGGCCGGTGTTTATCTGTGTGGGACGGGTCGCCACCGAAAAGAACCTGCCTGCGTTTCTGGAGCTCGACCTGCCCGGCACAAAGCTGATTGTCGGAGATGGCCCGTCCCTTGATGATCTAAAGGCGCAGTTTCCGGAAGCGGTGTTCGTGGGGAAACGAGAAGGTGAAGCGCTGGCCAAGACTTATGCCGCAGCCGACGTGTTTGTCTTTCCTAGCCGAACAGATACATTCGGCCTCGTTTTGCTGGAGGCGATTGCTTCCGGCCTGCCAGTCGCAGCCTATCCGGTTCCCGGATCACGAGATGTTGTCGGCGTCACCGGCGCAGGCGTTCTTTCCGAAGACCTCGGAAAGGCATGTCTGGCTGCCCTGGAAATGAAGCCGTTTGAACCTGCACAAGTGCTCAAACAATTCACCTGGGATGCCTGCGCCGATATCTTTGAAGGTGCGCTCGCTCCGGTCAATGGAACAGGGAGCGAGAGCTATCAACGCGCAGGTCAGCCCCAGACGGCAGCGTCCGGCGGATAGACCAGAGCGCCTTCATAGCGCAAGCCGGGATTGCGATCCTGGGCCAGAAGCAATGGTCCGTCGAGATCAACCACATTGGCTTTTTGGGCAAGCAGGACAGCGGGCGCCATGCCGAGCGACGTGCCGACCATGCAGCCGACCATGACCTGAAGCCCGAGGTTAATCGCCTTGTCCCGCATGATGAGGCCTTCGGTCAATCCGCCCGCTTTATCGAGCTTGATATTCACGGCGTCATAGCGCTTGGCCAGTTCCTCAAGACCAACCGAGGTGTGAACGCTCTCATCGGCGCAGATAATGACGGGGCGATCGATTTGACTGAGGATGTGATCATTATCGGCTGGCAGGGGTTGCTCAATGAGAACGACGCCCGCGTCAGCTGCGGCGCGCATGTTCTCGACAATGTTATCTGCTGTCCATCCCTCGTTCGCGTCGATGATAATGCGGCTGTTGGGCGCTGCATTTGTGACGGCGCGGATTTTTTCGATATCGTTTTCGCCGCCCATTTTCACTTTGATAAGAGGATAATGTGCGACCTTCGCAGCCGATTCCGCCATTTCGGAAGGCGTGCCGAGCGAAACGGTGATTGCCGTTTCAAGCGGGCGAGGCGGTATGCCGAGCATATCGGCAACGCTTTTGCCCGATTGCTTTGCTTCGAGATCCCATAGGGCGCAATCGACTGCATTGCGGGCAGCGCCTGCGGGAATCAGTATTTGAATATCCTGGCGCGTTGCGCCGTTCTCGATTGCGGAGCGGGCGGCCTCGATTTGTGCGCTCACGCTTTCGATGCTTTCGCCGTAGCGTGCATAAGGTACGCATTCGCCACGTCCTTGATGAGAACCGTTGCTGATCGCACACACAACAACCGCGGCCTCCGTCTTTGAGCCTCGGGAGATTGTGAATTTTCCGGCGATGGGATAGCGTTCTACAGTGATATTCAAGGTATTGTGCATAGAGATGCCCTCTGGGACGCAGTATTTCGGTCGTTCAGCGACTCGTATATGAGGTAGGCCATGTTGACCGACACTGCCGACAAAGCAAGAGCTGCCGACAACTCTGCGCCGAAGATTGATCTGGTGGAGCGCGACGGCGTGCGCCATATCCAGATGAATGGTCGCTGGGTTTCGCAAAGCGTCAATCTTGTCGATGACAAGATGCGTGGCCTTGAGAAGGCGGATCAGAAAGAAACAACGATTATTGATATTTCTGCCGTTTCCAGTCTCGATACGGCAGGTGCTTGGCTGATAGAACGCCTGCGGCAGCGCCTAGTCGCACAGAAAGTGGATGTGCAACTGGAAGGCGTGCGACAATCCTGGCTTCCCTTGATGGAGGAAGTAGGTCAGGCCGTCGAGCGCACCCTGGACATTCCTCGTCAGAAAAAACCGTTCTTCCTCGTTTCATTTCTGGCCGCGCTTGGCGGCGGCGTGGTTTCCGTTGGCAGTGACTTTAAGATGGCGATGCACATTCTTGGGGCCACCATCCGGGGAGCCCAGTTGAAATATGGGCGCGGCAGCGGCATTCCCTTCGCAGCAATTGTCACGCAGATGGACCGCATGGGCGTCGGTGCGATTCCCATCATCATCCTGATGTCGACGATTGTTGGTGCAATCATTGCCCAGCAGGGTGCGTTTCAGTTGCGGTACTTCGGCGCAGAGATTTTTGTCGTCGATCTGGTCGGTATTCTGGTATTGCGTGAACTTGGCGTGCTTCTGACGGCGATTATGATTGCGGGGCGCTCAGGAAGCGCCATCACAGCCGAAATCGGCTCCATGAAGATGCGTGAAGAGACCGACGCCCTGACGGTTATCGGTCTCAATCCGGTGGGTGTTCTGGTCTTTCCACGGTTGGTGGCGTTGGTCCTGGTCCTGCCATTGCTTACCATTATTTCCGATCTCGCTGCGCTGATCGGCGCTGGCGGCGTCGCCTGGTTCTATTCCAATATTTCACCTGATGCTTTTATCAGCCGGTTGCACGATGCGGTCGCGCTGAACACTTATTTTGCAGGCCTTATCAAGGCGCCGTTCATGGCCATGATTATCGGGATTCTCGCTTCGGTAGAAGGAATGAAGGTCGGAGGCAGTGCGGAATCGCTTGGTCGTCGTGTTACGGCGTCGGTCGTGAAGGCAATTTTCGTGGTTATTGTCGTGGATGGTTTGTTCGCGATGTTTTATGCAGCCATTAATTTTTAGATGCAGCTTATTGTTCTTTGTTTTTAATGGGCTCTTTGGGACACAGTTGCACAGAAAATTGACCCCTCGATCGTGTTCAAAGGTTCTGTCTGAAGCCAAGCTCAGCTAAAGGATGATTATGGAGAACGGCATCGACCACGGGTCGCAACCGCAGGATGAAGATATTCGCCAGACGACCGTGCCGATGATCTCGGTGCGCGACGTGACGGTTTCGTTCGGACGTCAAACGGTGCTCGATAAATTATCCCTTGAGATTTACAGGGGGGAGGTTCTCGGTTTTATCGGTCCTTCCGGTTCGGGTAAGTCCGTTCTGATGCGAACCATTCTTGGTCTCAATAAAAAGCAATCCGGCGAGATCGAGATATTGGGTCGCAATATCGATCAGTTGAACGAGCTGGAAAAGATGTCCATTGATATGCGTATGGGCGTTCTATTTCAGCATGGGGCGTTGTTTTCCGCATTGAATGTTCTTGAAAATATTCAGGTTCCGATGCGCGAATATCTCGATCTTTCTCCGAAGCTGATGGACGAGCTGGCGCGATTGAAGATCGACTTGGTTGGCCTGAAGCCGGACACGGCAGAAAAGTTTCCGTCCGAACTTTCCGGCGGCATGATCAAACGCGCTGCGCTGGCACGTGCGCTGGCCTTGGACCCCGACATTCTCTTTCTTGATGAACCGACCTCCGGACTCGATCCCATTGGAGCGGCCGATTTCGATGACCTGATTGCCAATCTGCGGGATACGATGGGGCTGACCGTTTATATGGTCACCCATGATCTCGACAGCCTTTTTGCGATTTGCGACCGGATTGCTGTTCTTGGGGGCAAGAAAGTGCTCGTCAGTGGCACCATTGAAGACATGCTGACGGTGGACGATCCGTGGGTTAAATCCTATTTTCGGGGCAAGCGCGCGCGCCAGATCGATCCGTCGGCGCCAACGAGACGGCGGCCTGGCAGCCGCTTGCAGACTGGATAAAATATGGAAACTAAAGCCAATTACGTACTGGTGGGTGTGTTCACGCTTATGGTCAGCCTATTGGCTTTCGCTTTCGTGTTCTGGATTGCCCGTTTCGGAGAAGCACGCGATTCTCTGGAACTCGATGTTCGTATTCCGGGCTCCGTTACCGGCCTTTCAATTGGAAGTCAGGTCCTGTTCAACGGTATCAAGGTTGGTGATGTTCGGGCACTGCATCTCGATCCCACCAATCCCGAAATGGTGATTGTTAAAACGCGGGTCAACGCGACAACGCCGATTACCCGCTCGACTACGGCTACCCTTGGGTTCCAGGGGCTGACGGGACTGGCTTATATCGAGTTGAAGGGCGGTCGTCTCGATGAACCCAATCTGCTGACAGAAGCCGAGAAGGGCGAGACGGTTGCCCGTATCGACGCCGATCCATCCTCGATCAACAATCTTCTCGCCACGGCACAGGACATCGCGGCAAGAGCGAATTCCGTGTTGGGACAGTTGGAAGGTTTTGTGAAGGATGCCCGCGGGCCGCTTACGGATACGATCAACAACACGAAGACATTCACCGACGCTCTGGCGAAGAATGCGGATATCATTCAGGAGCTTGGTGAGAATACGGGAAATATCAGTCAGATCGTTACAGACGCCAAGGACATGATGGCTCGCTTGAACGCTGCGTCTGTGCGCGTCGACGCCATTCTGGCCAAGACTGACAAGCTTTTGTCGAGCGACGACAAGGATGGTGTCGTCGCACAAGCGAAGGCAACGCTGGAATCCATCCGACAGACCTCGGACAATCTGGACAAACGGCTGGGACCTATCGCGGACAACCTTCAACGTTTTTCCGGACAGGGACTGCGTGACGTGCAATCGGTCGTCGTGGACAGCCGCCGTTCCATTCAGCGCATAGAACAAGCCATCACCGATCTTGAGCGCAATCCTCAGCGTCTTATCTTTGGCGGTCAGGGAAATGTACCTCGGTATGACGGGAGGACGCGTCATTGATTTCCAAAGCCGGTCTTATTGATATGAAATCACGTCGTGCTCTTCGTCGTACAGCTTCAGTGTCTATCCTTTTCGGTTTGCTGCTTTCCGGCTGCGGAACGACAACGCCGCTCGACACGTTCAATCTGTCGGCACCCCAACCCAATGTGACTTCGCCGAGCCGCAAGAACATCCAATTGCTGGTTCCGACCCCAACAGCGCTCAAGGCACTTGATAGCGAGAATATCGTTGTCAGTTCTGCACCGGGTTCCATAGAGTATCTGAAGGGAGCACAATGGGGAGACAGGCTGACAAACATCGTGCAGTCCCGGCTGGTGCAAGCCTATGAGAATACGGGCGCGTTCGGCGGAATTGGCCGTCCAGGAGACGGGCTGGCGATCAACTATCAGATACTGACTGACCTTCGAATGTTCGGCATTCAGGCCTATGCCTCGCCGAAGCTAGCAGTTGTCGAGCTGGCCGTGAGGCTGATGAACGATAAGAACGGTGAAGTTCGTGCAACCCGTGTTTTCCGTACGGTCATTCCCGTCGGCGGGGCGACGAATGCGGCCTATGTGAAGGCGCTTGATGCGGCCTTCGAACGGATCGCCAGCGAAATCGTGACCTGGACGGTAACGACGCTCTGAAGCCAAGAAATTTGTTTCATAGGAGGGCCGGCGGCAAGCGCCGGCTCTCTTCTATTAATTGGCGTAGCCTGCTTATCGGTTTATGGCACACAAACAAAAACGCGGCCCGAAAGCCGCGTTTTCCTGATTGCTGTTTTAGCGGAGGCGTCCGCTAGCATGGGCAAGCATGGTGTAGACCTTGCCGGTATCCGATGTGAGATAGGTCCGCGTTACCATATTGTCACGGTCGTTGCGGGCGACATCTTCGAGAAGACGCTGGAAGTCGTCCATATAGCGATCCACAGCGCGACGGAATTCGCCGTCCGTCTGGTATTTGCGCTTGATATCGTCAAAGGTCTGCTGACCTTTCAGCGTATAAAGGCGACGGGTGAAGACGTTCCGTTCGCCGCGGCGGTAGCGGTCCCACAGTTCCACAGAAGCTTCATGGTCGATAGCGCGGGCAATGTCCACCGACAGCGAGTTCAGTGATTCAACGACATGACTTGGCGAACGAGGCGTTGCGGTGGGCTGTGCCTTGGGCTGCGCGGCTTCTTCTTCCTCACGGGATGCGCGAGCAAGAAGATCGGATACCCAGCCACGCGGCTTTTCTGGTTGCGCAGCTACCGGTGATGCGGGCTGTGCCTTTGGCGCGTCGGCGACGCGTTGGCGGACAGCAATGTCAGCCTGAGCCACCGGCGCCTGAACGGGAGCCGGACGAGTTGCGGACGGAGCAGGGCGCACGACCGGACGGTCCGCGCGGCTTTCACCGACATCTACCAGGCGACCGGACTTGTTGACGATTTCGGCCAGTTCCTTGAGCGCATTGATCTGCTCGCTCACGGCCTTGCGCATTGCTGTCGTTGTTTCCTTTGCCTCAGCAGGCATGTCCAGAACACCACGCTTCAGTTCGCCACGGGTCATGTTGAGCTCGCTGCGGATTTCGCTTGCGGTGCGACGGATATCGTCGGTTGCTGCGGAGAATTTCTGTGCAGCCTGTTCGACAATTTCCGAAACGCTTTCGCGCATCTTTTCGGCAGAAGAGCGGGTCTGGCCCTCGGCGCGCTGGAATGCAGAGGTCACCAGCTCTTCAAAGGAGTGCATGAGCTTTTCCACGCCTTCTGACTTCTCGACCAGGCCGGATGCCAGCTTGTCGAGTGCCTGATGGCGATCTTCAAGCGTGCTGACGAGACCGTTCTGAGCCGAACTGATCATTTCGGAAGCTGAGGAGAGAACTTTTCCATGCTCTTCGAAGCGGTCGGCGATGTCTGCAATCTGCGACAATGTACTGTCGGATATTGCCCGCAAAGTACCGATATTGCCGTCGATCAGGCCCGTGGAAGCCTGGAACATCTGCGCGGCGCGGTTGGTGTTCTCAACAAAGCTCGATGTTGTGTCGACAAGGCGACCATCGATGTCGGTAAGATTGCGCGTTGCCGCGTCGATCAGTTTGCCCAATTCGCCGTTCGATGCGGCAAGACGGTCGATCAGCTCGCTGACATTATCGGAAAGCCCGGTTTTGGCTTGCTGGACAGCCGCAATCGTTTCCGCAGTCCGGCTTGCAAGTGCATTGACCAGAGCGGCATTTTCCGAACGAAGTCTGTCGGTTGCGGCATGGGTAGCTTCTTCAAGCTGTTGCGCCAGCCCGCGACCGCTATCGGCCAGTCGCTGTACAAGCGGCTCTGCTGTATCGTTGAGGATTTTAGTGATTTCCTGCGAACGGGCAGCAAGAACGGCATTGAGCTCGCGTGTGCGTTCCTCCAGCGTAACCGCAGTTGTATCGGTCACCTGTGCGATTCGTGCCTCGACGGAGCCGAGTTCCATCGTGATACGCGAGCCGATGTCACCCAGACGGGTAGCGATTGCATCGGCGCGTTCCGCAAGACGGGTTTCGGTGCCGGCGAGATTATCGGCGACGCTGGCCGAGAAGGATTCGCTGTGACCTGCGAGCGTTTCGCTTGTTTTGGACGCCGTGTCTGCGATACGGGCCTCAATCGCGCCGAGCTCGCTGGTGAGGCGGTTTTCGATCGCTTCAAGACCGCTCGCGATAGCATTAGCGCGTTCGTTCAGACGGCTCTCCGTCCCGGCCAGATTGTCGGCGACGCTGGCGGCAAAGGCTTCGCTATGGCCGGCAAGCGTTTCGCTTGTTCTGCTGGCCGTGTTGGCAATGCGGGCCTCGATAGAGCCAAGCTCACCGGTCAGACGGCTTTCGATCTCTCCAAGACGACCGGCAATCGCGTCGGCGCGGTCACCGAGACGGGCTTCCGTGCCGGACAGGTTGTCGATCAGGCGAGCGCTGAATGCTTCGCCGAAGCCATCCAGAGCTTCACCGGCCTTGGCGGCTTCCGCCGAAAGCGTGCTTGCCGCTTCACCGATCTTCTCACGCAGTGTGCCTGCAACGATGCCCGCGCTTTGTTCCAGTGCCCGACGGACATTGTCGACGCCGATCGTGAGCGCCTTTTCCATCGTCTGGGTACGTTCTTCGATAATGCCGGTCTGGCCTTCAAAAGCGCGGCTGATAGCGGAGCTGCTGTCGGCAATTGCATTGTGCAGATTGGCCGTGCGCTGTTCCAGAATATCGCTGTGATCCTGAAGGGTCTGGCTTAGGGAGGCGGTGCTTTCGCTCAGCGTCGAGCGGATTTCGGCGGCACGGGTTTCAATCGTGCGCTCATGACCGTCAAGAATGCCGGACAGGGCATTGTTGTGATCATTCAGGACGGTATGCAGGCCGCTGGTGCGTTCTTCGACCAGGCGGATATGCTCGCCCAATGCAGCGACGAACGTGTCGCGGCTGGCGCCAATGGACGCGTTCATGCTGCTGGCACGCTCATCAAGCATACGCGCGAGCGTGTCCTGATTGTCTGCGATAAGTGCCTGAAGCGAGTTTACGCGTTCGTCGAAGGTACGGGCGAGAACTTCGCGATTTTCATTGAAGTTATCCCGCATTGCGGCTGCGCGCTCGTCCATCAATTGAGCAAGCATTGCCTGGTTGCCCGCGATAATGCCATGGAGCGCGGTGGCGCGTTCTTCGAGCGAGCGGCTGTGATCTGCAAAGCTCGCATCGAGCAGCGCAGAGTGACTTTCCATCGACTGGCGTAGCGCGCGGGTTCTCTCATCCAGAATTGCGGCGTGATTGTCGGCAACAGAATTGAGCGCCGAGGCACTGGCGTTGACGGCGTTTTCGATGTCACTCGTACGTGCCGCAAGCGTGTCCGCGTGACCGCGGATAACGGCTGAAACGCGTTCAGTTTCACCTTCCAGCGACGCAGCGAGAACATCGCGGCTTTCAGCAAGCTTGCCCGCAAAGGCGTCAGCCTTTTCGCTAAGAATGTTGCCGACGCTATCGCCGATAGATGTCAGATCTTCGCCGATCTTGGTCTTGGTTTCGTCGATCATCGTGCTCAGCGAAGCGCGACCGCTGGAGAAGGTCTCTGCGATTTCGCGGGTGCGTGCGATGAGATTTTCGTTAATCTGGCGAGAACGGGTTTCAAGCGCCGCATTGAGTTTTTCAGTGCTGCTGTCAAGGGCGTGCGCGCGGGCTTCAAATTCGGACAGAAGCGACCGGCCGCGCTCGGAAAGCGTGCTTTCGAGGTTGGCAAGGCGAGTGTCGAATTCGCTGACCATGGACTGCGTTGCGCCGCCGAGCAGATTGGCGATACCGGTCGTCCGTTCGTCCAGCGCTTCGGCCAGACGGTCCGATACTGTGCGGGATTGCTCATCAAGCGTCGCGATACGCGTGTCGAGCAGGTTGGCAAAAGCTTCACCGGAAGTCGTGATGCGTGTGCCAATGTCACCCGTCCGGGTTTCAATGGCTTCGGCAATGGCGCCGCCGCTTTCATTGATGCTGCCGATCAGGCGTTCGCCGGATTCGGTGAGCAGGGTGCTTAGCTGTTGCGAGGCGGAAAGAACGTTGTCGCGGATGATGTTGGAAGCGCTCGATAGTTCTTCCTTGAGCTGTTCGTGCGCACCGGAGATCGAAGAACGCACGCGCTCGGCATGACTGACAACAGCTTCACGCTCATTGCCAAGATCGCTCACCAACGAACGAATGCGAACTTCATTGTCGCTATAGGCGCGTTCCAGCTGGTTGACTTCCGACTGAACAAGCGTTTCCAGTTCGACGGCCCGCGCCAGGGTGCGCTCGATGCCTTCATTCATGGCGGCGACTTCGCGACGCACAGCCTGTCCAAGGGTCGAAACGCGGTCGCCGGAAACCGCTTCCGGCTGGAGCAACCGCATGGCAGCTTCCGACATGCTGCGTGCAGCCAGATGCATTTCCTGCGCACGCTTCACGAGCTGCGCAAATCCCCAGAACATGGCTACCGGCAAGGCGACACCCGCAACGACGCCGAGACCGGCGGGCGAGGTGAAGAAGTCCTTGGTGGCCTGCATATTCGAGAAGACATCAGGATTGATGGCCTTGCTCAGCGCGACGCCGCCAGCAGCCCAAAGCACACTGATCGCCGTGGTGGTCCAGAACAGCTTTGACGAGTTTTCGGTCGCGCGGCGCGGAGCTGCGATTATTGCTTTTTCAGTGCGGGAATCGTCGTTTGCCGGCGTGAAGGTAGAGGAGGCGACGTTGGCGGCGGTCGCGACAGTCGCAGCGGAAACTGGCTTGCTGACCGGTTCGGGCGTCGGCTCTGCCGTCTTCGAGGTGTTGGCGGGCTTGGGCTGGGCATTGGCCACAGTTTGCGCAACTGGTCCTGCAGCTTTTACGACCGGTGGAACCGGCGGCGCGGCAGGCGTTGCGATCACTGAGGCTGTCGTGATGGTGGCGGCTTTCGCAGCCGTTTCCACCGGGGACACAGCCGCCGGTTCAGCCGTTTTGGTCTTCTGTTCGGCAACCAGTTCTTCAGCAGCGCGCGAGATCTGCTCCTCCAGATCATCGACCGAGAAGCCTTCATCGAATGCACTCAACTCCATGTCGATATCAAGGTCGTCACCGAAATCGATATCGAGTGCCTGTTCCAGTGCCTTTTCAACCTCAAGGTCGAGCTTCTGTGCCTTGGATTTGGAAGCCATTGTTTGCCTACCTCGTACTCATTACTGTGACGGCCGGACCACGAAAGAGCCGTTACAAAACTTTCTCCGCCATTTTGCATCGTATCGGCTCGTGCCTGTTAAGGAAATAGGCGTCTTTTGCCGATCCCTAAAACTTTAAATACAAGGTTAACGGAAACCGGCTCAATTCGTGAAAATTCGACATTTCCGGGCTTCTGGCATTTACCAGCAAGTTGTGGAAATCGATCCGGGCCGTTGGGACTGTCCGAAGAAGCACTGCAAAATTATTAACAAAATTACCCGCTTTGCGAGTAGGGTTTTTCGCAGTGCGCCTTGTGATTGAGTGGTGTCCACGCGGGATTCTATCCGTTGTTCCTCTCCACTATTGCATTTTATCATATGATGCACTTTGAGCTGACGGCAAGGAGAGTTTTGCGCTCGTGAACTCGACTGTCAGGTTTGTCAGGCAAGAATCTTCGATCGGCGCACGGCATATTGGCGCAGTTGCGGACAAGTGTGCGACCAAGGTTGAAACTGTTTGCAGAACGCCGTATCTGCGATTTCGGGTTATTTGCGTTTTATGCCGGAATGGCGGGGAACGCCAAAGACAAAGATCGCGTCGAATTTACGCGTTTCAAGGAATTAAAATGACGAAGATCGTATTCGTATCTGCTGACGGCGCGACCCGTACAGAAGTCGAGGCGGACAACGGGTCCAGCGTGATGGAGGCTGCCATTCGCAATGGCATTCCCGGCATCGATGCGGAATGTGGCGGCGCTTGCGCCTGCGCGACCTGTCATGTCTATGTTGATGAGGACTGGGCGGATACCGTTGGCGGGCCGGACGCGATGGAGGAAGATATGCTGGACTTCGCCTATGAAGTTCGCCCGACCTCCCGCCTCTCCTGTCAGATCCGTGTGTCGGACGACCTTGAGGGGCTAGTCGTGCAGGTGCCCGAACGCCAGAACTAGGCTTTTAAAGAAATGGGGATGCGATGGGAGGCGAGCCGCAAAATGATATTGTCATTATCGGCAGCGGACCCGTCGCACTCTTTTCCGTCTTTCAGCTTGGGCTTTTCGGTTTCAAGTGCCATCTCATAGAAGCCTGTGATCGGCCCGGCGGTCAGTGCGCGGCGCTTTATGCGGACAAGCCGATTTACGATGTACCGGGCTTTCCCGAAATCATGGGCGCGGAGCTTGTCGAACGGCTTCTCAGGCAGATTGAGCCATTCAGTCCGGTTTTTCACTTCAAGAAGACTGCGAAGAGCATCTCGGTCGGCGACAATGGCGTGGTTGTCGCCACCGGTGATGGTAACAAGTACAATGGTCGTGCCACGGTGATTGCGTCGGGTCTCGGCGCGTTTACCGGCGATGGGCAAGTTATCCGTCCTGACCCGCTTGCAAAGCTCTCGCTATCGAGAACAGGCAACATGCTGGTTGTAAGTCCCGAGACGTTCAGAACTTCAAGTCCGAAGGTCTACGCTATCGGGGATGCCTGTCATTATCCGGGCAAACTGAAACTGATCCTGTCAGGATTTCATGAAGCCGCCTTGATGACGCAAGCCATACGGCGCGAATTGGGCTAGTTTCGGTTCGCTATTTGGAAGCCTGCTGGGCGCGCTCCATGCGGTAGGTCAGCAAGCGCGCGAAACGATCCTCGAAATTGATGGTTTCAACCCGGTCGAACCGCTGCTGCTCCTTGTCATGTGCTTCCATGAGACGTGCTGTTACCTTGTCTATGTCCGCGCGAAGCACAACACAATCAGCACGGCTGCGCAGGCCGCGTATCTCCCGCTCCATGCGGCTGGCAAAGCTTCGGGCGATCACAATGTGGCTTTCTTCATGGCGGCGAATATCCTGCACCAGCGTATCCCAGATTAGCGCGAGTTCCGGCGTAGCCTTGCGGCGTTGCTTCCAGCGGGGCAGGGAGACTTTCGCGTGAACATTCACATAGACATCCTGCACCTTGCAGTCCTTTCCGGGCGCACGTCCGTAGCGCACTTTGGCATCGAAACGGATTTCAGCGGCGCCCGGGTGATGCCGACCCGTTTTCTTGAGGAAAGGGCCACTGCGAGAAAGAGCCTTATCGAGATCCGCTGCCGTTTTGCCGCTTACGGTATAATAGCTGAATTCGCGAAAGATCGACGCGGCTTCAGCCTGAGGGGCGACCATGGCAAGAACTGCGCTGAGAGCCAGAACCTTCTTTCTCAAATTCATGTCCTGGCACCTCTTTCTAAAACCAGTAAGAAATTCGCTTTTTGCTGCCACAAGCATGGCACGCAATCGTCAAGAGAACTATAACGCCCCTCACAAAATGACTTCAGGCGAGGTTGGTTGCAACCTCGCTGCAATGAAAAGTGGCATGGAGAATGGTACAGGAACATTTCGCTATGACGAAAGAATGGCACCTTGCTCATGGAAGAAGCGTCCGTGTGGGGAAGGAGGCCGTTATCATGGGCATACTGAATGTTACGCCTGACTCTTTTTCCGATGGCGGCCGACACGACGCGTTGGAAAGGGCCGTCGAGGTGGCAGGTCAGATGCTCGCTGATGGAGCGACCATCATCGATGTAGGAGGAGAATCAACCCGTCCCGGAGCCGCTGCCGTCGATGCCGAAACGGAAATTGCACGCGTGGTTCCTGTGATCGAGGCGCTGGTGAAGAAATACGATTGCATCATCTCCGTCGATACGTACCGTGCGGCGACGGCGCAGGCCGCAGTCGATACCGGAGCACATATCGTCAATGACGTATGGGGACTCCAGCGCGAACCGGAAATTGCTCATGTCGCCAAAAAGAGCGGCGCAGGTTTGGTCATCATGCACACCAGCAGGGATCGATCCGTTCTTCCCGATGTCATCGAAGATCAGTTCTCGTTTCTAAATGTCTCTCTGGGTATAGCGAAAGACGCAGGCATTGAAGAATCCCGCATCGTGCTCGATCCAGGGTTTGGCTTCGGCAAGAACAAGGATGAGGATATCGCGCTGTTGGCCAGAGCGGATGAACTGCAGAAACTTGGGTTTCCGTTGCTGGTCGGCACATCGCGCAAACGTTTTATTGGCGGTATGACGGGAAGGGATAATCCGCTTGACCGGGATATAGGAACTGCGGCAACGTCGGTTGCACTGCGTTTGGCAGGTGCCGACATCTTCCGTGTTCACAATGTCGCTTTTAATAGAGACGCACTTGCCGTTGCAGATGATATCCTGCAATCGAGACGCAGCGAAAATAGAAAGTGAAGCCGTGTATACGATCCGAATGATGAATTGCGCGTTTTTCGCGCACCACGGCGTTTTCGATGAAGAGCACAAGCTCGGCCAGCGATTTTATGTCGATGCCATTCTTGATGTCGATCCGGGCACGGCGCTGGAGAACGACGATATCGACGGCACGGTGCATTACGGCATCGCATTCGCCGTCATTCAGGACATTATCACGGGACGGCAGCGTTATCTGATCGAAACACTTGCTCTCGACGTTGCAAAAGCACTGGCCGCCAGGTTTCCCCAGGTCAAGCGTGCGGAAATCACGGTACGCAAGCCGAACGCGCCTGTACCGGGCGTGCTGGACCATGTTGAAGTGACTGTGGTTTACCCGGAGTGAACACGGACGAATCTTATCGCGCCTGGCTGGGGCTTGGTGGAAATATCGACGATCCAGTCGCTTCGATGGGCAAAGCTTTGCGCACACTGGACGAACGGGCCGACACGCATGTCATCGCCGTTTCTGCGGTTTATCGCACGCCGCCATGGGGCAAGACGGACCAGGCATGGTTTCACAATGCCTGCGCTGAAGTTGAAACTTCATTGCAGCCTTTGGAGTTGATCGCAGTCTGTCTCGATGTTGAACGCTCGTTAAAACGCGTCAGGCTGGAGAGGTGGGGACCGCGCATTATCGATATCGATATATTGACCATGCAGGATGAGGCGGGACGCGCTGTCATTATGTCGGATGCTGCTTTGGAGCTGCCGCATCCACGTATGCACGAGCGGGCTTTCGTTCTCGTGCCGCTGAACGATATCGCGCCGTCCCTTGAAATCGCAGGCAAGACGGTTGCGGACTGGAATGCCGGGATCGAACAATCCGGAATTGAAAAAGCCCGCACGGATGCGGGCTGGTGGCGCGAATAGGTTCAGCTCAGTTCTTGGCGATGCTGCCGACAGCGATATTATCGACGCGCTTCAGATTCATGCCGATGACCGGAACCAGCTCCTTGTCAACGCGAACAGAAACCGTGACGTTCATCGTGTTCGGATCGGAGATGCGCGCCAGCATTGCGCCATTGAGCTGTTTGCGGTTCAGTCCGAAGACGACTTTATTCCCGCTGACCGAACCCGATGTAACGTCGAGTCCCTTGCCTTCGGCGCCGTCATTGAACTTGCCGGAATAAGCTGAGCCAACACGTGTGACGGTAGCCTTCATCGGCTGCGAGAAGACGCCGACGCGGCATGTGCCGTCCAGCGTCATTCCAACGTTTTCGTCCGGTGTGGAACCAGCGAGGTTACAGACAAATTTCGTGCCTTTGTATTTTCCAGCGACGATTTCGCCCGGGCCTGACCATTGGCCTTCGATTGATTGAAAGAACTGCTTGTCTTTGTCAGCGGCCAGAACCGGCGCGGCAGAAAATGACACGGGCAGCAGCGTCAGGCAGGCGGCGATGCAATTCTTCATATTCAGCTCTGTCCCGGATTCACGGCCTTGATTGGACGTCATTCCTAATCGTTGTTTTCCAGCATGTCACGACCAAACTGGTCGCACCCGCAAACCTTCGGATATTCCGAGGTCCGCCAAAAGCCGATTGATGGAATGGGCACAGTTTGAAGGGGAGTGTGCCGATACACCGGATCGCTCGATTCTGGCGCAGATTTCTTTCCGTCATAATCACCGCGAATGGTTAATGCTTCGGAAATAAACTGCTATTTTTCAGATTGCTTCTTATTGGTCCGATCGCCGCTGATCCTCGCAAGATCGCCAATAAAATCGCCGATACCGGGCCGTTTTTCCGCATTGAACGGGAAGGGACGCACCACATCCATAGCTGCAATTCCAATGCGCGCCGTCATGAGCCCGTTGACCACTCCTTCGCCGAGCTTGGCCGACAGGCGGGAGGCTAAGCCATGACCGACAAGTTGCTGGATCACGCTGTCCCCCATGGCCAGCGTTCCTGTTACTGCAAGATGGGCGATGACCCTCCGGGCGAGTTTCAGGAAGCCCAATGTCCCGGGACGACCGCCGTAGAGTTGTGAAAGCCGGCGTATCAGGCGGGCGGATTCAAAAATGACATATCCAATATCGACCAGCGCGCGCGGGCTGATGGCTGTGACAATCGAAACGCGTTTGGACGCATTCAAAATGAGTGCGCGCGCCTCGCGGTCGAGAGGGCGGAGAATTTCCGTTTCAGTAAGCTGGATCAGGTTCCGCCCGTCTATAATATCGTCAGTCAGACCGTCCAGAAGCTGTCGTCCCCGCGCAGTTTCCGGCAGGCTCGCCGCAATCGAGCGCAGCGCGTCGACAGCTTTTCTGGCTGCCGCCATATCGTCACGTTCCGCCGCATCAGCCGCGTCCTTGCGGAGATGCTGCACGGATGCGAGACGACGCAATGCAATCAGTTCACGAACGACGATGGCAATGAAGGCGGCGAGGGCGATTGTTGCGACGCCCAAGGCGGTCCAGCCCAGCCAGTCAGCGCGTGAAAAGAGTGCCCGAATGAGGTCTTCGGTCCAGATGCCGACGGCGAATGAAACAAGTATGCCGAGCGCACCGAACAATATTTTGCTGAGCGACCAGCCCTTGCGTTCGGGAGCTTCAAATAACGGGTCGAGGATTTCAAGCTCGGCTGCTTCTTCATCGCTCAAAGCGAAAATGTCGGGCTGTGCGACAACTGTTTCGAGATTACGGACCGCGCGCGGACGACGAGGCGCCTCATCGACTGTTTCGGAGTGACTTGCAGGTTGGCCCACAGTGAATGAAGCCGGTTTACGCGGTGTCTTCTCGATCATGTGAGACGATCCCCAATCAAAAACTGCAAGGCGCGATCCAGCCGTATGTGAGGCAGAGAAAGCGTCAGGCCCTCGGCGGTGCGCTCAAGTCGAGGCGGACGAAAACGGACGAACCGGATAGCGGGGTCATCCTGCACAAAAGTTTCGTCAAAGATCGCATTGGGATTCTTCGGCAAGTCTCCGGGAAATATAGCGGTTTCTGTTTTCCCGTCGAACACTTCCCCGTCGATCTTCTCGCCCTTTAGAGGCGTACCGACGATGACTGGAAGTGTTTCCTTGCCCTGGGCTACCGTCGCCTCCCGTGTTGCGCGAACCGCGGCCATTGCGAGAACATCAATATCCGCGCCGGAAAAATCAGCCCGCTCCATGGCCCGCTCCACAAGACGCCGCACAATGGCTTGCAGACGGTCATGACTTTCATGGTGCAGATGATCGGCCTTGGTTGCTGCAACAAGGATACGCCCGATACGGCGCTGGATCAGGCCGGTCAGCAGGTTTGTCCGTCCCGGACGGAAGCAGGACAGAATGTCGGTAAGCGCACGTTCCAGATCGGCAACGACGGCACCGCCTGCGTTCATCGCCTGCATGGCGTCGATAAGCACGATCTGCCGGTCGAGCCGCGCAATATGTTCGCGAAAGAAGGGCTTGATTACGTAGGTTTTATAAGCTTCATAGCGCCGTTCCATCATGGCGCCCAGAGAACCTGTCTTCAGATCGTCCGGTTTGAGTTTGGGAAGCGGCGCGAATGTCAGCGCTGGCGACCCCTCAAGGTCCCCTGGCATCAGGAAACGCCCGGGCGGGAGGGTGGATAATGCGCGCTCATCGGCTTTGCCTGCACGCAAATAGGCGGTGAAACTTCTGGCGAGGCGCTGCGCGGTCAGTTCATCTGCCTTTTCAGAAGCTTTCGCGAGGGAAGCTTCCGCGATCCACTCCTGAGCCAGATCCTTGTGCGTGGGCTCATGAGCCAGAGCAAAGGAGTCCGCGCTAAATTGCGCATAGGATTTACCAAGCAGAGGCAAATCGAGCAGCCATTCGCCCGGATAATCGACAATGTCGACCGAGAGCTTGCCCGGAGAGAGCCAGCGACCCCAGGCAGATGCGGATTCATATTCGATAGTCAGGCGCAATTGCGAGATAGCGCGGGTGGAGTCAGGCCAGATACGCTCATCGATCAATGCCGACAGATGTTCTTCATATTGAAAGCGGGGAACAGCATCGTCCGGCTGCGGTTCGAGCAGCGCTCGTGAAATACGGCCCGACTTATAGGCCTGGAACATCGGGAGCCTGCCGCCATGCAGCATGTTGTGGACGAAAGCCGTAATGAAGACCGTCTTTCCGGCTCGCGACAGACCGGTCACGCCGAGCCGCAACGAGGGAGACAAAAGCCCGGTCGCACGATCTGCTAACGTATCCAGTGCGATCTTCGCTTCGTCGCCAATACTTGTCAGCTTAGCCAATTAATCCTCGCCGCTTTCACTGATCTGTCAGCCGTATAGATAGGGTGGTCCCAGCGGCCTTGGCAAGGAATGAGGGGGCCTTCGCAGAAAATCTACCGGGGCAGTATGAAGCTTTCCAGATAAGCAGAGCCACGCTCAAGCTCGCTGAGTGGGGCCGGACAGGTGATATTGGCTATTGCGGCGGTTGGAAAACCTGCACGTAGTTTCAGGAGGCTATCCTTGTTGCCATCGCCACATAAAGCGAGCGCCAGGTCTTCAATGCTGGGATTGTGCCCCACAAGCATCAGTGTCGCTGTATCGCCATGTTTGCGTATGGCTTGCATATAGTCGGCCGGCCCACCGCTGTAGATCGCGTCATCGACAATGGTATCGACCTCGATATCCAGACGATCGATAATGCCGAGCGCAGTTTCTCTCGTTCTGCGCGAACCAGAAAGCACCACGAGATCGGGAGAAAGCCCCATTGGCTTCATGATCCTTGAAAGACGATCGAGTTCAGCTTTGCCTTCCGGATCAAGAGGACGATCGAAGTCCTTCATTCCAGGTCTGGCCCACACAGCTTTTGCGTGTCTTAGGAGAAGTAGCCGACTCATTTGTAACGTTCCAAACTCTGTTTCTCCTCCATTTTTCGCCATAATTTGCGCGGGAATGAACGCTCTGGTTGCCTATTCTCCCGATTTTTTGAGGCCTGTCAGCAATATTTACAGGTGTCATTTGCCTAATTTTTGAGCTCCGGCAACCCCTTCCGAGGGGAGACGGGTTTTGACTGAAAATATACCGATATTTTCCACAATGGATTGAAGTTATTCTGAAAGTGACAAGAGCAATTTTTCGCGGCGAGGTTTGTATTGCATTATTTTTATGCATAATCATACAAAATTGATGCGCTAAAAAGTAGTGAAGTACGCTTGTTTGATGTTGTGTCCTTGTTGCTATGGAACTATATAACCGCTCGCGTCTCCTAGATGTGGGGTAATTCAGAATGAGTGAATTGATTGACCTTGACTATAGGCCCACTGAAGACGAGCCGTTCATGAATGAGCGGCAGAAGTCTTACTTCCGAGCGAAACTGATCGCGTGGAAGAACGATATTCTGCGAGAAGCGCGCGAAACGCTTGAGGCGCTGCAGCAGGAAAATGCCAACCATCCCGACCTGGCGGACAGGGCATCCTCCGAAACGGATCGGGCAATCGAGTTGCGAGCTCGCGACAGACAGCGCAAACTGATCTCAAAAATCGACGCGGCCTTGAGCCGTATTGATGAAGGAACGTACGGTTTCTGCGAAGAAACGGGAGAACCTATCAGCTTGAAGCGGCTTGATGCGCGTCCGATCGCTACGCTTTCAATCGAAGCGCAAGAGCGTCATGAGCGTCGAGAGAAAGTTTATCGCGACGACTAAGGCGCATCTGGAAAACAGAGCGTCGCGCCAATTCGATCTGCTCGACATGCTCCAGATCTGAAATGGTTTGAAAATTATAGGCTGCGGTTTCCGCAGCCTATTTTCTTTGTATCACGGCAACTTCGGCAGAAATCAATTTCTGTGAATGCCATCTTTGGTCAATTCACCGAGGAGCTTTTCCATTTCATCCTCGATATCGTTCTTTGCCTTGTCTTCAGGCGTATCGTGCGTTGCCGAAATATCGAGCGAACTCAAAAGCTCATTTTCGAAGAACTCGGTATCAAATGGCGCTGCTTCTTTGCTCTCCTCGCGGGGGGAGCTCTGCGAATTGATGTCTGCAGTGATCGCGTCCTGCAACGCTGTGCCGAGGTCGGCCAGATCATCCACGGGCGTTTCTGGCGAAATTGTTTCTAACGCCGTCGGATTTGAAACCGTTACCGGAATTTCAGGTTCGATACGCTTCGGTTCAGACGATGTGGAGAACGCCGGTGCGGCCGTTGTGGACACCGTGGGTCCCGTTACGTCGAGCGATGGAGATTTATCCGCAACCGTCGTTTCACGCTGGGGAACGATACTGCCGAGATTTGCCGAGGTAACGGACGTGGTGGCAGCAACGCCGGCAGCGGCGACTCCGCCGGAAGACGTTGAGCTCACCACGCCGCGTGAAACCTGGCTCAATGGATAGGCTGGGTGGGCGCGTGTCGATTGTGGCTGTGCCTGCGCGGAGCGGGGCGGCAACACCGTACGCGGCTGCGGTGGATAATTCGGCGCTGGACGTGGTTGCGGTCGAGCCGGTACTGGTTGAGCAGATTTAGGTTCGACAGGCGGTTGCGGCGGGTTCGGCGCAACCGCCGGGGCCTGCGGCGGAACACGAACAGCGGTAGCGACCTGTGGGGCCGGTTCTTCCCGTGCCGGCTCTGGCTTGCGGTAAGTCGGTGCTTCGATTGCGGAACTGATCTGAATCGCTTCGTCCTTTTCGTCCGCCGATGGTGTCTGCAGCGAAAGAGCAGGGCGCTCGGCCTTTTCGTTGGCCAGCACCTCGTGCTGTTTGAAGCGTTCGATGTGCTCAGGTTCTATCCGTGAAGGCTGCACGCGCGCATGAGCTCGCGTTTCCATGACGATATTCTGCTCCACCACCACGTCGGTCGGTCCGCCGATGAGTAGCAGGTGTTCCACATCGTCGCGGCGAATGAGAACCAGCTTGCGCCGGCTGTCGACCGCCGCCGCGTCCATCACGGAGAGACGTGGTTGTCGTGTACGCCCGTTGGAGACGTAAGTACCGCCGCTGATACGGCGGATAATACTGAGAACAACGAAAATTCCGCAAAGAATGATCGCAAATATTAGGACGAAGCCGACAATATTAGCCGCGTTCTCTCCAACGATGCCGCTCAGCCATTCCTTCATGCGGATACCCTCTTATACAATAAGCGAAAACCTGCGATGACTGGAGACTACGCTTCCCCGGACGCTCCACGTCATCGCGTTGTTCATACAGTAGTTGAATTTCCAAGCCTTGGGAATGTTTCTCGGGAATGCGAGAAATATATGATCCTCAGGCAAAACAGTGCAAAAAAGTCCAATTTGCACCGTTTCAGTGCAGCAATGCTTGTACTGCTCGCCGATTAAAGCATTCTGCGAATCGGGTATACCCTGACACATTGGCTGCGCGATCTCACGCAATAGCCGAACCGCGCGGAAAAGTGCATTCGAGAAAATCGGATATGCAGATGATTGAAATGACGTCTTGGCTGATCGAAAAGATGCACGGCACCTTGATGCCCGTTGAGGTTCAGCCATGCAAGATGAAAGGGCAACTGGCTTGATGTCGCGACAGACGGACAACGCCTACCCGAAACCGCTCGTCATGCCCAAGCGCAATCGCAGCGGCGCCCTTCGCCTGCTGATTGTCGGCATATTGCTGACGGTCGCAGCCATCGTCTATTTTGTGTTTCGGGACCAGTTGGGAGATGGATTTGCCCTTGTTCTCATGGGCATTCTGTCGATGGTCGGCGTGTTCTATCTTTTCGGAGCGGCGACCGGCCTCATTCAATTCAGTCAGAAGAACGGCGAGCAGGACCTCGCCCATTCCTTCATGGATTCGCAACCGGAAGGGACAGTCATTTCAGATGCGCGCGGTCAGATCGTCTATGCCAATCAGGCTTATGCCATGATGACCGGCGTTGCGAATGCAGAAGGCGTTCGCTCGCTCGATAATGTGCTGACGGCGGAACCAGCTGCATCCGATGCTATTTACCGTCTGACGAATGCCGTGCGCGATGGCCTGTCGGCGCAGGAGGAAGTGCGTCTCTCGGGCGGCCTTTCCCGCGAGGGGCATGGTTCGCTGGCGCCAGTCTGGTATCGTATCAAGGCGCGCCCTATCGAAGCGGGGCAGGAATTCAAAAGTCCGCTCGTCGCGTGGCAGATTGCCGATATTTCCGATGAGCGTGCCGAGCAGGAGCGTTTCTTTCAGGAACTGCAGGAGGCTATCAACCACCTTGACCATGCTCCGGCCGGCTTCTTCTCGGCTGATCCTTCAGGCCGGATCATCTATCTCAATGCGACGCTTGCCGAATGGCTCGGCGTCGACCTGACCCAATTCACGCCCGGATCGTTGACGCTCAATGATATTGTGGCTGGCAGTGGAATGGCGCTCATCAAGGCGGTGAAAGCCGAACCCGGTACAAGCCGTAACACCGTCATTGATCTGGATCTCATCAAGCGCAACGGGCAGAGCCTTGCCGTCCGGTTCTACCACCGGGTTCAGGCTGCGCGTGACGGCACGCGCGGCACGAGCCGCACCATCGTTCTGGATCGTGCGGAGGGTGAAGATTCCTCAATGGCGCTGCGCTCTGCCGAAGTGCGCTTCACGCGGTTCTTCAATTCGGCTCCGATGGCTATCGCGGCGGTTGATTCCGGCGGGCATATATTGCGCACCAATGCGCGTTTCCTGGATATTTTTGCTCCCGTGGTTGATCGCGATGCGATTGACGGAAATGCGAAGCTTGAGATCGTCGTGCATGAGCGCGACCGCGAGACTTTCAACAGGGCGCTTGCCGCTGCTTTCGCTGGACAGGCGAGCATTTCTCCCGTCGACACGGTGCTTCCGGGCAACGAGGAGCGGCACATTCGTTTCTATATGAGCCCTGTCACAGACTTGGGTGGCGAGCGCGCCGAAGAAGCCGCGATTATTTCCGCCGTCGAGACGACCGAGCAGAAGGCCCTTGAAAACCAGATGGCGCAAAGCCAGAAGATGCAGGCTGTCGGCCAGCTTGCAGGCGGTATCGCGCACGACTTCAATAACGTTCTGACAGCAATCATCATGTCGTCGGATTTGCTGCTGACCAATCATCGCGCGTCCGATCCATCTTTCCCGGACATCATGAACATCAAGCAGAACGCCAATCGGGCTGCTTCGCTTGTGCGCCAATTGCTGGCGTTCTCACGCCGTCAGACACTCCGTCCCGAAGTCCTAGACCTGACCGACGTTCTGGCGGACTTGCGCATGCTTCTGGCCCGCCTTGTCGGCAAGGACATCGAACTGAAAATCGATCATGGTCGCGATCTATGGCCAGTCAAGGCCGATCTCGGGCAGTTCGAGCAGGTCGCGGTCAATCTGGCGGTAAATGCACGCGATGCCATGCCTGAAGGCGGCGAGATCACGCTGCGTACCCGCAACGTGCCGATGCAGGAAGCCGCGAAGCTTCAATATCGCGACTTGCCGGAGGCCGATTATGTGGTCTTCGAGGTCGAAGACACCGGGACAGGCATACCGACGGATGTGCTTGAAAAGATTTTTGAACCGTTCTTTACCACGAAGGAAGTGGGTAAGGGCACCGGCCTCGGTCTGTCGATGGTCTATGGCATCATCAAGCAGACCGGAGGCTTCATCTATTGTGATTCCGAAGTCGGAAAGGGCACCACGTTCAAAATCTTCCTGCCGCGTCACATTGAGGAAAAACGTGCGGACGACGCGCCTGTCGTCGTGAAGGAAAAGAAGGTGGAGAAAGCCACCGATCTTTCCGGATCAGCGACGGTTCTTCTGGTCGAGGACGAGGATGCAGTCCGCATGGGTGGTGTGCGTGCGCTTCAGTCGCGCGGCTATACGGTGCATGAAGCGGCGTCCGGTGTCGAAGCGCTCGAAATCATGGAAGAGCTTGGCGGCGAGGTCGATATTGTCGTATCGGATGTGGTCATGCCTGAAATGGATGGCCCGACACTGCTGCGTGAACTGCGCAAGACGCATCCGGACATAAAGTTCATCTTCGTCTCGGGTTATGCAGAGGACGCCTTTGCGCGCAATCTTCCAGCCGATGCCAAGTTCGGTTTCTTGCCAAAACCGTTCTCGCTCAAACAATTGGCGACGACAGTTAAGGAAATGCTGGAGAAGCAGGATTGATGCTCCGTTGGCTCAGAACATGAAGGGCGATATCGCCATTCTCGGAGGCGGTCCATCCGGTTTGATGGCTGCGGAAAGACTGTCGGCTCTCGGACACCGCGTGACGGTTTACGAGCAGATGCCCACAATTGGCCGCAAGTTCCTGCTTGCCGGAAAGTCCGGTTTGAACATTACGCATTCGGAAGATTTCGCCGCCTTCTCGAAACGCTTCGGTGCCAGCAGCGACCATGTTTTGCCAGCTTTGACGGCCTTCAAGCCGGCTGAGTTGCGCAAGTGGGCAGATGAATTGGGTGCCGAAACATTTGTCGGCTCATCGGGCCGTGTGTTTCCAAAAGCGATGAAGGCGTCGCCGCTTTTACGCGCTTGGGTAAAACGTCTGGAAGGTCAGGGCGTTCGGATTCTTACCCGGCATCGCTGGCTTGGTTTCGAGGGGAACAGCCTGCGCATTGAAAACCCGAACGGGGTTGAAGTGATAACCTCCGACGCTGCGCTGTTTGCCTTTGGCGGCGGAAGCTGGCCGAAGCTCGGTTCGAATGGACGTTGGATGGATGCATTTCGGTGCAAATCGATCGACATCGCGCCGTTCCGTCCCGCCAATTGTGGTTTCGATGTTGCCTGGAGTGATTTCTTTGTCCAGCGTTTCGCCGGTGCGCCGGTCAAGTCTGTTACGGCAACTTCTGATGCTGGCACGATACAAGGCGAGTTTGTGATAACACGCGACGGTGTGGAGGGAAGCCTCATTTATGCGCATGCCGCAGCCTTGCGCGACAGTCTGCAAACAAACGCGAAAACGTTCTTGATGCTTGATCTTGTTCCGGGACGAACTCTCGAGCGGTTGGAAAGCGATATTGCCAGGCAGGACGCAAAGCTGAGCTTTGGAAACCTGCTGCGCAAGGCAGCAGGACTTACGGGTGTAAAAGCCGCGCTCGTGACCGAGTTTACACGTGACAGAAACCCGAAAGCGCTCGCGACCGCGATCAAGGCGCTCTCCATTCCACTTATTCGCCCGCGCCCGCTGGACGAAGCGATTTCTTCGGCTGGCGGTATTCGGTGGCATGAAGTGGATGGAAACTACATGCTGCGGAAGCTTCCCGGTGTTTTCGTTGCCGGGGAAATGATCGATTGGGAAGCGCCAACCGGCGGTTATCTTTTGACAGCCTGTTTCGCGATGGGCCGTGCGGCAGCCAGTGGGATCGATGCCTGGATCAATGCGGGCGATACGTCTGGTGTGCATTGCAGCGGTTCCGACCTGGCCTGATATGATCGGATGCAACCAAATTTGCGAGGGGGCAGTATGCGGCGAATTCTGAAGTTTGCAGGTGGTGTTCTGCTTGCCATCTTGCTTGGAGCCATCGTCTGGCTGGCTGTCAAACCGCCCGAACTTTTGCGTGTCGGCACCGGCTATGCCGCCAAGGTTATCTGTTCGAACGTCTTCATTGCCGGACGTGATGCCGACAGGGTCCTCGCGGACGATGTTCAGGCACCGGGAAATCCGTTGCTCCGATTTCTCAATGCGTCCGTCGACAGGAACGGCGGCAGCGTGACGGTGCGCATTTTCGGCTTTTTCGCATCAAGTACGGCCACTTACCGCCCCGCGCTTGGTTGCGCGAATATCCATGAAAGTGATTTGCGGCTCGATTTGCCGACCGGGCCGCAGGTACCGGCCGAGCCGATCCGAATCGAGAGCGATCCGGCGATACAGGCTGTGATCGAAAATGAAGCACTGGCTGGACCCGGCATGCGGGCGATTGCCGTTATCCGTGACGGCAAACTGATCGCGGAGACTTATGCTCCAGGCTTTGGCACCGATACGCCTTTGCTCGGTTGGTCGATGACCAAATCCGTCATCGCAACTCTGATCGGCATGCGCATTGCCGAAGGACGCATGGCGACGGAACGCACGGAGCTTTTGTCTGAATGGAGAAATGACGATCGGTCGAAGATTTCCCTCGCAAACCTTCTGGCGATGAATAGTGGTCTGCGCTTTGATGAAGATTACGGCACCGTGACTGATGTCACGCGTATGCTTTTTCTGGAGCCGGACATGGCCGGATTCGCCGCATCGTTGCCGCTGGAGACAGCGCCCGGCACGAAGTTCAACTATTCAAGTGGAACGGCTAACATTCTGTCGAAACTGTTCATGGACAGTTTCAACAGCCGTGAGGAGGCATTGGCCTATCCCCGGCTTGCGCTGTTCGGCCCGCTTGGCATGAACAGGACCATTCTGGAGACGGACGCTTCAGGCGTCTTTGCCGGTTCGTCCTACATGTACGCGACGGCGCGCGATTGGGCGCGTCTTGGTGCGTTTCTGGCGGATGGCGGAAAGCTTTACGGAAGGCAGGTTCTGCCAGCCGACTATATTTCGTTCATGCGTAAGCCCACGCCAGAATCGGAAGGGCGTTATGGTTCTGCGCAGGTCTGGCTGCAACTCGGCGGCGTGAAAGCGGGTGAGGACGGCATTCCGGAAGATACATTTTGGATGTCGGGACATGACGGGCAAAGCGTCATGGTCGTTCCGTCAATGCATCTTGCCGTGGTTCGTCTCGGCTTGACGCCATCTCGAACGGGCTACAACGTTCAATTGCTGAACGCCAGAATCATCGAAGCTATCCGGAGAGGGCACTGACCGTCAGTTTGCGAAAATCATTACCACTGGGATTTTGGAAAGCCCTCAAGCCAAATTCGGGCAATACGGCATAGAGGTGATCGAAAATGTCAGACTGGATCTGTTCGAAGGATGCCCAAACCGTTGTGTTGGCGAAACAATAGATTTCGAGCGGCAAACCTTCGGGCGTAGGGTCCATCTGACGCACGAGCAGTGTCATACCCTTGTGCACGCCAGAATGGTTACGCAGATAATTGTCCACATAGGCGCGGAACGTGCCGATATTCGTGAACTGACGCCGGTTGACCGGATTGTTTGCGCGGTCACCGAGCTTCTGGTTCCATTCTGCGATTTCCTTTGCCTTCTTGGGCAGGTAATCGGCGAGCCAATCGACCGAGGCGAGTTTCGTCTGTTCCTCGTTCGATAGAAAGCGGATCGTGTTCTGGTCGATATAGAGCGCTCTCTTGATCCGCCGCCCACCGGATTCCTGCATTCCGCGATAGTTCTTCATCGGTTCGGTGATAAGCTTGCGGATAGGAATAGTGGTGATTGTTTTGTCGAAATTCTGCACCTTGACGGTATAGAGCGCAATCTCCGTGACATCTCCATTTGCATCGAGGTTTTTCATCTCGATCCAGTCACCGACACGGACCATGTTGGAGGAAGCGATCTGCATGCTGGCGACGAGCGATAGCAACGTATCTTGAAAAACGAGGATCAGCACCGCCGCCATGGCGCCGACGCCCGAAAGAAGGATAACCGGCGATTTGTCCAGCAATGTCGCAATGATGAGTACCGTCGCGACTATATAGACCGCCAACTTGGCGACCTGAATATAGCCTTTCATGGGGCGGTATCGCGCCTCCGGGCGACGGTGATAGAGCGTATCGACAAGCCCGAACACCGAATTAATCGCCAGCGCCAATGTCAAGATGATGAATGCTATCGCGACATTTCGAATGACGGTGATTGCACCTTCCGGCAATCCTGGCACAGCCAAGATTCCGGATGAAATGATCAAGGCGGGAACAATATTGGCAAGGCGGCTGATGACGCCATGCCTCTTGAGCTCTTCGTCCTGTCCGAAAGATGTTTTCTGAACAACGCGATCCAGAAGTTTCAACAAGATCGCTTTGATGAGAAAGTTTGCAATAAATGCTGAAAGGAATAATCCACCAAGAGCAGCGAGCGTTTCTGCCCAAGGATATGCGATCAGGAATTCTGACAATATTCTTTCCCGTTAAATGTTTTCGATGCAGACTTATTGCTGCGTAGCGTGGTTGTGCGTTTAATTCAACCGCAGGGGTGCGTTTTTGCTCATGCGAAAACCCCGGCTGGAGTGCCGGGGGATTCTGGTTTGCGCCTGTTGCGGCAGAATTTGCAGCTTCTTACTACTGTGCAGGCGGTGGTGATGCTGGCGCGGGCGTTGTGCCATTTGCAGGCGCATCCGTAGCAGGAGCGTTCGTCTCGGTTGCAGCAGACGGGTTGGCCACTCCATCAGCAAAGAATTTCGAGCGGTCAAAGGCCGGTGCGTCATTCAATTGCTGCTTGTTGGCCTTGATGACCAGCCATGTTTTTCCGTCACTGCGCGTGGCGAGCTGAAGCTGGTCGGGGCTGACCGCCACGTCTTTCTCACCGACGCCGAGGAAACCGCCCACGCCGATGACGGCTGCTTCGATCTGCCCATCTGGGCTGGCGATCAGGTCGTTCAGCTTGCCGACCGATTGGGCGTCGGGTGCATCGCTTTCATAAACGCTTTGCCCGATGAAAGAGGAGACAAGGAGTTGGCCTTCCTTGGGTTCCACGAAGCCGACCTTGCCAGCCTCTCCAGTCAGGGGCTTGCCAAACATATCCTTGGATGAAACCGGCATGTCCTGCGTCTCTACCGGCGCTTGCGCTGGAGTAGACGAAGAAGGCGCTGTTTGAGCCAAAGCCGATCCACCGATCAGCAACGCACAGGTCGTCGTCACAAGTGTAGTTTTGAACATAACTATCTCCTTGATGCGTTCCGGTTATGTGAACCGAACGCGGAAATAGTCACTTCGTTCCAAAATTCATTCAAATCCCTGCGGTCATGGACGGCTCGAGACAGGTGTCCTTTAGACATTGTTGGAGATAAGAAAGCCCGCGCAAGGCGGGCTTTCGTGCTTGCTATTTCGATGCCAAGCCTGGCTTTAGCTACAGCCGCTTGTTGCACCACAAGTGTCACATTTCAGACAGGTGCCATTGCGAACCATGGTGAAGTTCTGGCACTCGGTGCAGCTATCGCCCGTATAGCCCTGCATCATCGACTTGATGCGGCGATCGGCCTCCAGCTTCTTGGCGGCACTTGCGCTTTCCGCGCGAGCCGAGGCTGCGTCTGCGGCGGCCTTGTCCGAGAACAGTTCGGTCGCAGATGCGCTCTCTTGCTGTTGCGCCGGTGCAGGCTGTTCCTCGAAATCGCGCTTGAATGCCGTGGCACCATCCGTCACCAGACCGATTGTTGCCGGGCGATTGCCTGTCGGAGCGGTTGACTTCAAGGTCGTGACATTGGAGGCCTGCGGCGTAGAACTCGTAGATCCCTTGGCTTCGTTACCGGTGTTCGTCACCAAAGTGGGCTTGTAACCGCGCGTCCACCCGGTGGAAACCAGATTGGTCTTGCCTTCCTTGATGCCCTTGCCGAGCGCCGTATTGCCGAAATCGCTGGTATCGACATGGGCGAGGTCGTTGCGACCCAGATAGGACACAGCCAATTCCCGGAAGACATAATCGATGATCGACGTCGCGGTCTTGATGGCATCGTTGCCGATGACCATGCCGGCCGGCTCGAACTTCGTGAAGGTGAAAGCCTCCACATATTCTTCAAGCGGCACGCCATATTGCAGGCCGAGCGACACGGCGATGGCAAAGTTATTCATCATCGCACGGAAAGCGGCGCCTTCCTTGTGCATGTCGATGAAGATCTCGCCGAGGCGTCCGTCGCCGAATTCACCAGTGCGCAGATAGACCTTGTGTCCGCCAACGACTGCCTTCTGGGTATAACCCTGACGGCGGTTCGGAAGCTTTTCACGTTCATGGACGATCTTTTCGACAACCTTCTCGACGATCCGCTCGGTCACCTGAACGGCGCGGGCCGCCGCCGGTGCTTCGATCAGTGCCTCGATTGCGTCGTCTTCATCCTCGTCGTCTGCAATCAGCGAAGCGTTGAGCGGCTGCGAAAGCTTGGAACCGTCCCGGTAGAGCGCGTTGGCCTTGAGCGCCAGCTTCCAGGACAGCATGTATGCGTCCTTGCAGTCCTCGACGGTTGCGTCGTTTGGCATGTTGATCGTCTTGGAAATCGCGCCCGAAATGAATGGCTGCGCGGCAGCCATCATGCGGATATGGCTCTCCACCGACAGGTAGCGCTTGCCGATCTTGCCGCAAGGATTGGCGCAATCGAACACGGCGTAATGCTCTTCTTTCAGGAACGGAGCACCTTCGAGGGTCATCGCGCCGCACACATGGATGTTGGCAGCTTCGATTTCCTTGCGGGTGAACCCGAGAGCAGGCAGCATCTCGAACGAGAAATCGTTGAGTTGCTCGTCGGTGAGCTTCAGCACATCCTTGCAGAAATCTTCGCCCAGCGTCCACTTGTTGAAAGCGAACTTGATGTCGAACGCGCTCTTGAGAGCGGCATTCAGGGCCTCGATCTTCTCATCGGTGAAGCCCTTGGACTTCAGGGAGGACGGATTGATGCTCGGAGCCTGATTGATGTTGCCGTGACCGACAGCATAAGCCTCGATTTCGGCGATCTGGCTTTCCGAATAACCGAGCGTACGGAGCGCTTCCGGCACGGCGCGGTTGATGATCTTGAAGTAGCCGCCACCGGCGAGCTTCTTGAACTTTACCAGAGCGAAGTCCGGTTCGATGCCGGTCGTGTCGCAGTCCATGACAAGGCCGATCGTGCCGGTCGGCGCGATAACGGTTGCTTGTGCATTGCGATAGCCGTGCTTTTCACCCAGTTCCAGCGCCTTGTCCCAAGCCGCGCGGGCATGGGTGATCAGGTCCTGATCCGGGCAGTCCTCAGCAATCAGCGCGACCGGGTTGACGGCAAGGCCTTCATAACCCTGCGTTTCACCATGTGCGGCGCGGCGATGGTTGCGGATAACGCGCAGCATGTGCTGGGCGTTCGGCTCGTAGCTCGGGAAGGTGCCGAGTTCCTTCGCCATTTCGGCGGAGGTGGCATAGGCCACGCCGGTCATGATCGCCGTCAGCGCGCCGCAAATAGCGCGACCTTCGTCGGAGTCATAAGGAATGCCGGAAGTCATCAGCAGGCCGCCAATATTGGCATAGCCGAGGCCGAGCGTGCGGTATTCATAGGAGAGGCGGGCGATTTCCTTCGACGGGAACTGCGCCATCATCACCGAGATTTCGAGAACGATGGTCCACAGGCGCGCCGTGTGCTCGTAAGCCGCGATATCGAATGACCCATCCTTGTTGCGGTAGGTGAGCAGGTTGATCGACGCCAGATTGCAGGCCGTATCGTCAAGGAACATATATTCCGAGCACGGATTCGAGGCGCGGATCGGACCAGCCGTCGGGCAGGTGTGCCAATCGTTCATGGTCGTGTTGTAATGCAGGCCCGGATCGGCGGAAGCCCATGCGGCATAGCCGATCTTTTCCCACAGATCGCGCGCCTTCAGCGTCTTCATGACACGACCGTCGCGACGCGCCGTCAGGTTCCAGTCGCCATCATTTTCGACGGCACGCAGGAATTCGTCCTTTAGCGAGACGGAGTTATTGGAATTCTGGCCGGAAACGGTGAGATAAGCTTCCGAATCCCAATCCGTATCGTAGGTCTTGAACTGGATGTCGGTATAGCCCTGACGCGCGAACTGGATCACGCGCTTGACGTAGTTTTCCGGGACCTGATTCTTCTTCGCGGCCTTGATTTCGCGCTTCAGGGCAGGGTTCTTCGCCGGATCGAAGCAATCGTCCCGAGTGGCTTCGGAGCCGGCTTCGCAGTTGACGCACGCCTTCATGATGGCCGTCAGATGCTGCTTGACGATCTTGGAGCCGGTGACGAGCGAGGCAACCTTCTGCTCTTCCTTGACCTTCCAGTCGATATATTCCTCGATATCCGGGTGATCGATATCGACAACGACCATCTTGGCGGCACGGCGGGTCGTGCCGCCGGACTTGATGGCGCCCGCAGCGCGGTCGCCGATCTTCAAGAAGCTCATGAGCCCGGACGACTTGCCGCCGCCGGAAAGCTTTTCACCTTCGCCGCGCAGATAGGAGAAGTTGGAACCGGTGCCCGAACCATATTTGAACAGGCGCGCCTCACGGACCCACAGGTCCATGATACCACCTTCATTGACGAGGTCGTCGCCCACGGACTGGATGAAGCAGGCATGCGGCTGCGGATGTTCGTAGGCCGACTTGGACTTGGTCAGCTTGCCGGTCTGCCAGTCGACGTAGAAATGGCCCTGGCCGGGACCATCGATGCCATAGGCCCAATGCAGGCCGGTGTTGAACCATTGCGGGCTGTTCGGCGCCACGCGCTGCGTTGCAAGCATATAAGCAAGCTCGTCACGGAAGGCGAGGGCGTCTTCCTCCGAATCGAAATAACCGCCCTTCCAGCCCCAATAAGTCCAGGTGCCTGCGAGACGGTCGAAAACCTGGCAGGCATCCATCTCGGAGCCGTAGCGTTCGTTTTCCGGCAGCTTGGCGAGCGCTTCCTCGTCGGCAACCGAACGCCACAGCCAAGAGGGAACATCATTCTCCTCGACCTTCTTCAGTTGCGCGGGGACGCCAGCCTTGCGAAAATATTTCTGGGCGAGAATGTCAGCGGCCACCTGGCTGAACTGCGCGGGCACATTGATGTTCTCGAGACGGAATACGATTGACCCATCGGGATTCTTGATCTCGCTGGTCGCAGTCCGGAACGCGATGTCCGCATAGGCCGACTGATTCTCTTTCGTGAAACGGCGTTCGATCTTCATCTGTCCCATCCAAACGTTCTATATATAGTAGCTTTAGTGACGGTTTTCAGCCACGGCCTGTCTGTATCGCGTCTCTGTCAAAACAGCTCTTCTGCAGGGAGGAGCGTCTTGTTGGGGAGAAAACTCCCGGAAACCCGCTTCCGTCTCATCAAAGCCCGCGAAAAAACGCCTCAGGGGAGCATAATTGCAACCTTGCTGACGCTATCGCGATCAAAAATCAGCGGAACGAGAAATACCTTATCTTGTAAGAAGCATGAGCGCAAATACTAAATCTAGTGTTAACGCTGTTTCTTTCTGATGCTGCATCTGCTTCTCCAGAGCCCGGAATGCCCGAATAAGAGCGCAAGAAAGCACCGAGCGAAAAACGCACTTCCAAAGCGCGACGCTCGTTCGATACTCAACTTGACCGAAAAAAGATCGACGGATTTACAACGCCCGACCACGCTACTTACGCAACGATAGCCCCATAAAAAACGACTCGGCTACGAGCGTCAAGCAATGGTTTGGCGCAATGCTCCAGCATCTAGATATTGTGCGTAACCCCTTGGGGCAAATGTGGATAACGGGGAGAAGCGATACTTATGCGAATAAAGCCGGCTTCAAGATTTTGGGAGCCAATAATGCCCCTTTTGAGGAGCAGCTAAAGGAACAATTTCGGTAACGTTCTCCATTGACAGCGAAAATCCCTGTGAATGGATCGCATCCCGGCAGAACTTGCCGGGAAGGAAGGACGCTGTGCCGCCTACTCGGCGGCCGCTGCGATTCCCGAATCACCAAACTGGTTCAGTATCTGCTTCAGTTCAGTTTCTTCGACCCGGCATGCTGCTTCCTGCGGCGATACCCACTCGCAGATGCGCTGGGCCCGTTCAGGCCAGTCTTTTTCCTGGCGTGTGAATTGCACCGTGAATACTGCCGCTATGAACTGGTTTATACGCTCTGGCGGCAAATCCGTCTTGCAGTAGCAGAAGGTGCCGATCGGTGTCGGGGAGACTTCACCCCGAATACCGGCTTCTTCGTAGGCTTCACAAAGAGCGGTTTCGGCAAGGGTACGACCCACTTGCGGCCAGCCCTTGGGAATGATCCAGCGTCCCGTGCCACGGCTCGTGATGACGAGAACCTTGAGTGCACCCATGTCGCGCCGATGAACAAGCGCGGCCACCTGTTGCAAACGACCCGAAGGCGTAAGAATACGCTTTTCGGTTGCAATAAGTTGGCTTGCCTGCGACTTCACCGCGAAAATCCCCTCTTTCTTTACAGCATGGTCCGATTCGTCAAAATAACAACTGTTTAGTTAGACTGCGAACCTTCGAAAATGTTCCAAAAAATCTTTTATTTTAAAGGTATTACTGAAATCGCAGGACAGGTTTAGCAGTCTGGAAAGGTACTGCGGCCTTGAGCGGCGTTATCTTGATGCGCTTTCCATAAGGTGCGATTGCGGCGAAAATATCACCGCAATCACGTTCGTTTATTTTCGTTTTGTAGCGTTCCGATCCAGAGGATTTAAAGTCGGTTCGTGCGGGTTTTGGAGCGGTTCCTGCTTCGGCGGAAACGTCGGAACCGCTTTCTAATCAATTATGTTTGCCACATTGTCCACGTATTGAACCGAGACAAAAAACAGTCCTGTGGACGGATCTCCCGCGCAGGCGTTTCACACATTTGCTAAAAATACTCTAGCCGCGCTTTCCGCCAGCAATCGGCTCCTGATAGGTGAAGCCCATATCCCAAGGGAAGTAGATCCAGGTGTCCTGCGATACTTCGGTCACAAAAGTATCGATCAGCGGGCGGCCCTTCGGCTTGGCATAAACGGTCGCAAAATGGGCTTTCGGCATCATTTCGCGAACGATGGCTGCGGTCTTGCCGGTGTCGGTCAGATCATCGACGACAATGACGCCTTCGCCGCCATTTTCCAGAAGCGTTTCGCTTACACCCTTGAGAATCTGCATGTCCCCTTGCGACGTGTAGTCATGATAGGAGGCGATGCAGACGGTTTCGATAAGGCGAATGCCAAGTTCGCGGCAAACGATGGCAGCAGGAACCAGACCGCCGCGTGTGATGGCGACAATTGCATGCCAATCGCGGTTCATGCCGGCAATACGCCAGGCGAGGGCGCGGGCATCGCGGTGGAACTGATCCCAGGAAACGGGAAAGGCTTTATCTGGCAAGGACATCGAAACGCTCCATGGAACGATCCGGAGTTCATGCTCCGGACCTTTTAAAACCAAAAATGCGCTGTGACGGATTGCCAAGCGCTGTAACTGTCAGGATCTGCGGCTTTTCCACCCGCGCCCATTCCGGCAGGCAGCGGGGAAGGAAAAGGCTCTCCGCCCGGCACAGTCAGCGCCGGGTGATGCTGATAACCGCAAAAATGTCGTTCTTGCAAGCGTGTCGTGCGATTACGCGCCGGTTGTTGAGGGAAACCGGGTCCTAGCGTGAGAAAAGCGTGAGGATTGGCAACTCGTTCAACATGGAACGCGTCACGCCGCCGAAGACCAGTTCCCGCAACCGCGAGTGACTGTAGGCGCCCATCACCAGAAGATCGGACCGTTGCGCGATGATGTGCTCCCGCAAAGCATCCTGAGCGTAGCGCCCGTTGGAGGCGATTGCCGTTGGGGTTACTTCGATACCGTGGCGCGATATTGATTCTGCAATATCGTGGCTGGCCAATGCCCGATCCTCCCCCTCAATTTCCGGCGGATCGACCCAAACGATTTCGGTTTTGTCCGCATGTTTCATCAAGGGCAGGGCGTCGAACGCAGCGCGGGCGGCTTCCCGCTTGCCGTTGAAGGCGACAACGATGCGATCCAGCGAAACCATCGGCAATACCGGCGCGTAGGGAACCAGCAGAACAGGGCAACTGGAATTGAAAACGATCGTATCGGCAGTCTCGTCGTTGGCCGCCGGATCGTCCGGGTCCGGCTGCCCGGCAATCAGCAATTCTGCGCCAAGGCAAGCGGTCAGCACGCCGTCCGCGGCTGTGCCCGTCTCCGAACGCGTGATGCGATACTCATAATTGGCTCCCTGGCGGCGCATTTCCTCTTCGAAGACATGTTTCAATCGTTCGGAAAGCTCCTTGTGCTGCTTGTCATGCAGTTCGAACATTCCGGGGTCGATAAAGCCGTTTGGGTCGGCATAGACGATGGGGGAAGGGATGGAGTACAGCCCGATGACGTGAATATCGGGGAACTTCTGCTTCAAAAGTCCAACGGCGGACAAAACCCGCTTCAACTCGGATTCACTGCGAGAATAGGCAACCACCGTCTTGTAGGACATGACAGAACTCCTTCCGGCTGTGTTTCTATTTTAGCATATAATGCAACGAGTTGCGTGGGCAAAAGGTTGCAGAGTTCAAGCAGCGCCCATCTTCTCGAGTGACGAGATCATTTTCTCGATCGCACCGATCGCCACATCAACTTTCACAGGATCGCTGCCCCGCACGACAAGCTCGGTGCTGAAGCGCCCATTCTCGAATTTCGGGTAGGAACCGATGATCGTATCCGGGTTTTCTTTCTGGATTTCCGTGAGCGGCGCGCCGATCACCCCTTCGCCGAAGGGACAAAACACCGATCTGGATAGAAGCTTCCGTCCGGTCTTCAGCGTCGGCAGCACATTGTCGAGCATCGCCTGAAACACGGATGGCACGCCAGCCATCACATAGACATTTCCGATATGAAAGCCGGGCGCCGCCGAAATCGGGTTTTCGATATGCTCCGACCCTTGTGGCATGCGCGCCATGCGTTTGCGCGACTCGGTGAACTCCAGCCCGCGTTTCGCATAATTGTCGCCGAGCAACTTCATGGCTTTCTCGTCATAAATGCAAGGCACGCCGAAAGCCGTGGAAACAGCATCCGCGGTGATGTCGTCATGGGTCGGACCTATCCCGCCGGATGTGAATACATAATCAAAATGCGGTCGCAGTGCATTGAGAGCGGCTACAATGGCAGCTTCCTCGTCCGGAACAATCCGCACTTCCTTCAAGTCGATGCCAGCCGCTGTCAGCACATCGGCAAGATGTCCGATATTCTTGTCCTTGGTGCGGCCAGAGAGAAGCTCGTCGCCAATTGCCAGCATTGCGGCTTTGACGGCTTGCTGCGGATTTTCGGTCATATCCAAGACTCCATTTCTGACTTCAGTTAAGCGTCAGCGGGGCGAGGCTGCAACTGCTTTGTTTCAGCATTTCATTCCTTTGGGGAAGTTGCGTCTTTCCAAACAAGGTCGCTCCCCTAATTGAAGCTGTCGAGGTTGGCCCTCGCAAATCGGGATAGGGAGAGTGACATGGTGAAAGTGCTGGTGTTGTATTATTCGGCCTATGGTCATACGGAGAAAATGGCCAAGGCTGCTGCCGAAGGGGCGCGGGAAGGTGGTGCGGAGGTCACTCTCAAGCGGGTGCCTGAACTGGTGCCGCCCGATGTGGCGAAAGCCTCGCACTACAAAGTCGACCAGGACGCGCCGATTGCTACGCCTGCGGAACTCGCAGAGTACGACGCCATCATCATCGCCACCGCCACCCGCTACGGCATGATGGCCGCGCAGATGAAAAATTTTCTCGATCAGACCGGTGGGCTTTGGGCGAAGGGCGCTCTCGTCAATAAGGTCGGGTCCGTGATGGTTTCCACAGCCACGCAACATGGCGGTGCGGAACTGGCGCTGATTTCCACTCAGTGGCAGATGCAGCATCACGGCATGATCATCGTCCCGCTTTCCTATGCCTATCAGGGGCAGATGGGCAACGATGTGGTGCGTGGCGGTGCTCCCTACGGGATGACGACGACTGCTGATGGTGACGGTTCACGCCAGCCTTCGGAACAGGAACTGGACGGAGCCCGCTTCCAGGGGAAGCGCGTTGCTGAAATCACCGCCAAGCTGCACGGCTAAGCTTGTGAGGAATATTTGAAAAGCCGCAGTTCAAGCCTGCGGCTTTTTCATGAACAGGGGAAAAGGAAGGGTGGTGCGGTCGGCGGGACTTGAACCCGCAAGCCTAAAAGGCGACGGATTTTAAGTCCGTTGCGTATACCAATTTCGCCACGACCGCAGCAATTGCCATTGTCTATGTCATGATTTGTATCACGATTTCAAGCCACAAAGCCTGTTAACATCAACAGTTAGAACTGCCGAATATATGCCTGGTCCAGATCGTTGATTTGGCATCCGTCAGGCTTCAACCTTGTCTGCGATGTCAAAGCCATGTAGCGATGGGCGAAATTCCGTTGGAAATACAGAAAGTCGAATAATGTCCGCCTTCGTCAAGTCCGTATCCGAGGCCGAAAAGGCCATGCGCGCGCTGTTTCCTGAAACGCCGCTGCAGCTTAACGATTACCTGTCGCGGAAGTACGGCGCGGAGATTTGGCTCAAGCGCGAGGACCTGACGCCCGTCCGTTCCTACAAGATTCGCGGGGCCTTCAATTTTATTTCCAAGGCTGTCGAAACTACCGACAAGAATGCGGTGTTTGTATGCGCTTCCGCTGGCAATCATGCGCAGGGCTTTGCCTTTGTCTGCCGCCATTTTGGCCGCAAGGGCGTTGTGTTTATGCCGGTTACGACACCGCAGCAGAAGATCGACAAGACGCGTGCTTTTGGCGGCGAATTCATCGAAATCAAGCTGGTGGGTGATATTTTCGACGTTTGCTATGCCGCTTCGCAAGAATTTGCAGCAAGCAATAAGGGCGTGATGGTGCCGCCTTTCGATCATGCCGGCATCGTGGAAGGGCAGGCCACTGTCGCGCTGGAGATCGAACGGCAATTGCCCGACGAAAACAAGCCCGACTTTATCCTGTTGCCTGTCGGAGGCGGAGGACTTTCCGGCGGCGTTACACAGTATGTTTCCGACCAAGGCTGGAAGACCAGTTTCCGTTTTGTCGAGCCGCAGGGCGCGGCCAGCCTGAAAGGAAGCCTTGAGGCAGGCAAGCGTATCAAACTTACCCATGTCGACAATTTCGTCGATGGGGCGGCTGTCGCCGAAATCGGCAAGGAAAACTTCAAGCTTCTCAAAGGGTTTGATCCAAAAACTGTCATAACAGTTCCGGAAAACCGGCTTTGTGCGACGATCATCGAAATGCTCAACATAGAGGGCGTTGTGCTTGAACCGGCTGGCGCGCTTGGCATTGATGCGTTGAAGGATTTCAAGAAAAGCGAACTCAAGGGCAAGCGGATCGTCATCGTCGTTTCAGGCGGCAATTTCGATTTCGAACGCCTGCCGGATGTGCGCGAGCGTGCACTTCGATTTGAAGGCTTGAAGAAGTATTTCATCTTCCGCTTCCCGCAGAGACCCGGTGCGCTTCGTTCCTTCCTCGATCTTCTGGGGCCCGAGGACGATATTGCGCGTTTCGAATATCTGAAGAAATCGGCGCGCAATTTTGGCTCGGTGCTGATCGGCATCGAAACGAAAGATGCGTCGAATTTCAAGATTCTGGAGAAGAAGTTCGCAGAAGCGGGCTGGGCCTATCAGGACATCACGGACAATCAGGTGCTTGCTGACTTCATCATCTGATTTTGTTGGTTTAAGCAAAATCGGTTGCTTTTTCGGCGAAAACACCCCATATGCCGCATCAGGCGCATGGGCCGACGTGTTTCGTCAGTTTTCCCGGCATTGGACTTGTTGCGTCTCGCCTCTGTCTTTCGGAATGGTCCGAAGGCGGGGAGACCCGAGAAATGTTCGGGCACGGCAGCGCAAGTCGCCAGGAGTTAAAAGTTCCGGCGTCCCGTCGTTATCATTGAACAGTTAGAGTTCGGCAAGTTGCGCTTGACCGGCATTGGATGTGGACCATGACAACATGGTGCCACCGAGAGAGATTGAATTGACAAAAGAAATTACGGGCGGCTTTGCTGCTCTTGGCGTTACCGGCGTTCTGCTCAAGGGCGTTGAAGCCGCTGGCATGACCGAGCCGAAGCCGATCCAGTTGCAGGCGATCCCGCAACAGCTTGAAGGCCGTGATATTCTGGGCATTGCGCAGACGGGCTCCGGCAAGACCGCAGCTTTCAGCCTGCCTATTCTGCAGAAGATCATCGGCCTCGGCGACAAGCGCCGTCCGAAGACCGCGCGGGCACTGATCCTGGCACCGACGCGCGAGCTCGCTGTGCAGATCGAGCAGACGATCCGCAATGTTTCCAAACACGCGCATATCTCGACGGCGCTTGTTCTTGGCGGCGTTTCCAAGCTTTCGCAGATCAAGCGTATCGCACCGGGCATCGACGTTTTGATCGCCACGCCGGGTCGCCTGACCGATCTGATGCGTGAGGGTCTGGTGGACCTTTCGCAGACGCGCTGGCTGGTTCTCGACGAAGCGGACCGCATGCTGGATATGGGGTTTATCAACGATGTGAAGCGCATCGCGAAGGCAACCCATACTGACCGTCAGACCGCGCTGTTTTCGGCAACCATGCCGAAGGAAATCGCTGCGCTTGCGGGAAGTCTGCTGCGTGACCCGGTTCGCGTTGAAGTTGCTCCGCAGGGAACGACGGCTGCTGAAATCACGCAGGTTGTGCACCCCGTGCACACCAAGGAGAAGCGTCGCCTTCTGTCGGCGCTGCTCGGCGACAAGGCCATGCGCTCGGTCATCGTCTTCACCCGTACGAAGCACGGTGCCGATGCGGTTGTCCGGCATCTGGAGCGCGACGGCTACGAAGTCGCCGCCATACACGGCAACAAGTCGCAGAACGCGCGCCAGCGTGCGCTGAATGGTTTCCGCGACGGATCGCTGCGGATTTTGATCGCAACCGACATTGCCGCGCGCGGCATCGACGTTCCGGGTATCAGCCACGTCGTGAACTACGATCTGCCGGATGAACCGGAAACCTATGTGCACCGCATCGGCCGTACTGGCCGCAACGGCGCCAGCGGCGCATCGATCACGCTCTACGATCCGGCGGCGGAGGAATCCAAGCTGAGGGCGGTTGAACGTGTGACGCGCAGCAAGCTTCCGATCAAGGATGCGCCTGTGGAACTTGCACCAGCTCCGGCACCCCGCGCGGCAACTCCGGGCGAACGCCCGCAGAAGACCCATCGCAAAGGCACGACACCGCAGAAGCCGCGTCGCGCAGCCCCGAAAGCTGGCGATCATCGCGGAGCCGCCCACGCAACGGCGGACGCCGCGCCTAAAGCGAAGCGCCCGTTCCGCCGAAAGCGCCGCAATGCCAATGGCAATGGCGGTCAGCGCGCGGCTTAACTTCGGTCCTCAAACATTTTTCCATAAAGCCGCTCATTCCGGGCGGCTTTTCTATTTATATCAATGATACAGGTTTTGCTTTGCGCGTTGGGCTGGAAAAATATTCCACGCTTGCTTGAAGGGCAGGGCTGTTCCTCATAGTTTCCTCAGCGAAACAGGAAGGACGGATGCCATGTTCCAATCGGTGCTCGACGCAATCGGCAATACGCCATTGATCCATTTGAAGAAGGCTTCCGAACTGACCGGCTGCGCCATTTACGGCAAGGCCGAGTTTCTCAATCCCGGTCAGTCGGTGAAGGATCGGGCGGCGCTCTATATTATTCGCGATGCGGAAAAGCGCGGTCTCCTGAAGCCCGGCGGCGTCATCGTTGAAGGCACGGCTGGCAATACCGGCATTGGTCTCACCATGGTTGCGAAAGCGCTTGGCTATCGCACCGTCATCGTTATTCCCGAAACGCAGAGCCAGGAAAAGAAGGATGCCTTGCGTCTGCTTGGCGCTGAACTGATCGAAGTTCCGGCGGCGCCCTATCGCAATCCGAACAATTATGTGCGCCTCTCTGGACGGCTGGCCGAACAACTCGCCAAAAGCGAGCCGAATGGTGCTGTCTGGGCCAACCAGTTCGATAATCCGATCAATCGGCAAGCCCATATCGAAACCACCGCGCAGGAAATCTGGCGCGATACCAATGGCAAGGTTGATGGTTTTGTCGCCGCGGTCGGGTCGGGTGGAACGCTTGTTGGTACAGCATTCGGCCTGAAGGATCGTAATGCCGATATCAAGATCGCGCTTGCCGATCCGTATGGAGCCGCGCTCCATTCCTTCTATACAACGGGAGAGCTGAAAGCGGAAGGCGACTCGATTACCGAAGGCATCGGGCAGGGACGTATTACTGCCAATCTTGAGGGTTTTACCCCTGACTTCTCCTACCGCCTTTCCGATGCGGAGGCGCTCGATATCGTATTCGACCTCGTGGAAAACGAGGGGCTTTGCCTCGGTGGATCGTCGGGCATCAACATTGCGGGCGCAATCCGGCTTGCAAAAGATTTCGGGCCGGGCCACACAATTGTGACGGTGCTTTGCGACTATGGTAATCGCTATCAGTCCAAGCTGTTCAATCCTGCTTTCCTGCGCGGCAAGAACTTGCCTGTGCCCGGATGGCTGGAGAAGAAAACCGAGATAGACATACCGTTCGAGGGATAATCATGGCATACGAGACCGAAGCGCTTTTCCGCGAAGATTCCTATCTTTCAACGGCGGAGGGCACGGTGCTCGCCATTACCGAGAGCGGCGGGATTATTCTCGACCAGACCAATTTCTATGCGACCTCCGGCGGCCAGCCGGGGGATATCGGCTTCTTTGAACGCGCTGACGGCACCCGTATAGAGATCGCGGCGACCGTTACCGGCGAAAACAAGAACGAAATCATTCACGTTCCCGCAGAAGGACAGACGTCGCCCGCAATTGGCGAAAAACTGGTTCTGCATGTTGACTGGCCGCGCCGCTACAAGTTGATGCGCATGCATACAGCCTGCCACCTCTTGTCCGTCGTCTGCCCTTTCCCGATTACCGGCGCTGCTGTCGGCGAGGATGAAAGCCGCGTGGATTTCGATCTTCCCGATCCGACCTACACCAAGGAATTTGTAACGGAAAAGCTCATGGAGCGGGTGAACGCAAATGATGCTGTCTCCATCCGCTGGATCAGCGATGAGGAGTTCCTTGCAAATCCTGATATTGTGAAATCAAAGAATGTGCGTCCCCCGATAGGGCTCGGTCGTATACGCCTTGTTCTCATCGGAGAAAATGGTGCGGTGGATTCGCAACCTTGCGGCGGCACGCACGTTTCCGAAACGCAGGAAGTGGGTGAAATTCACATCGGCAAGATCGAAAAGAAGGGCAAGGAAAACCGCCGTTTCCGCATTCGTTTCGGCGCTTTGCCGGAATCTTGAGCCGTACTGGAGTGATTGTCATGGCTGAGAAAAGCGCTTTCGTCGTTTCGCGCGACTGGTTGAAAGAACGGCTCGATAAGCCGGGCATCGCGATTGTCGATGCATCCTGGTATCTTCCCGCGGCTGGGCGCAATGGTGAGGGCGAATACAACGCTGCTCATATTCCGGGCGCGGTTTTCTTCGATCAGGATAAGATTGCCGACAAGGAATCCGGTTTGCCGCACACGCTGCCGTCACCTGAGCTTTTCGCGCAGCATGTCGGTGCCATGGGAATCACGGCTGACGAGACAGTCGTGGTCTACGACGGGCCGGGCATGTTTTCTGCGCCGCGGGTCTGGTGGATGTTCCGTGTCATGGGCGTGAAGAATGTATTCGTGCTCGATGGCGGCTTTGATGGCTGGAAAAAGGCTGGTTATCCGGTTACCGGTGAAGTCACCAAGATTGCATCGACGCTTTTCACACCATCTTTCAACGAAGCAGCCGTGGTCGATTTCACCGAAATGCGCGACATTGTGAGCGAACGTCGTGCACAGATCGCCGATGCGCGTGCTGCCGGGCGTTTCACGGGCCGCGATGCGGAACCCCGCGCCGGTATGCGATCAGGTCATATGCCGGGCGCACGCAACGTTCCCGTCGGTACTCTATCTGAAAACGGTGCGCTGAAGGATCTCGACAGCCTGCGCAAGATTTTCGATGAGGCCGGGATCGATCTTTCCAGGCCGGTTGTGACGAGTTGTGGATCAGGCGTGACGGCTGCGGTCATTACGCTGGCCCTGACGTCGCTCGGTCATACGGATAACCGTCTTTACGATGGCTCCTGGAGCGAATGGGGCGGCAGGCAGGATACGCCTGTCGTGACCGGTGAAGCCGAATAAGCATGTCAGAAAAACTGGTTGCCCGCATCACTCATCTGGAAATGTCTGCCCGTCAGGCTGTCCCGGTGCCTGTACCTTCCGGTATCCGGCTGGCAATCATGCGCGCGGGCAACATGCCTGTTCATTATTATCGCTATCTCTACGAACGGGTGGGACGAAAGCATCACTGGATGATGCGTCGTATCCAGACAGACGCAGAGGTTGCGGCTGCAATTCACGCCGAAACAACCGAGATTCACGTCCTTTACGCGGAAGGGTGCCCGGCGGGTTTCGTCGAATTGGACCTGTCGGCGTTGCCCGCCAACGCGGAAATCCTCTATTTCGGTCTCATTGACGATTTTCAGGGGCGGGGACTGGGCAAGTTCTTTCTAAGCGAGGCTATTTCAGCCGCTTGGGCGCATGGACCGGAAAAGGTGACGATCCACACCAATACGCTCGACAGCCCGCGCGCATTGCAACTTTATCAGAAGATGGGATTCGTTCCGGTCGGGTGGTCCGAAGAGGTCGTGGAACCTTGGGAATAAGACGCTACCCGCGCGCCACTTCGCGAACACTCGCGATGGAAACAACAGACGCGCTGGCCAAACGCCCGCTTTCCTCATCGAAGACCACACAATTACGTCCGCGTTGCTTTGCAAGATAGAGGCAGCGGTCCGCGCGGCTTAACACCTGCGAGTTGGTTTCGTTTTTCGGCGCAGAGGCAACGCCGATACTGATCGTCAGCGGATAAACCTGATATTCGGTCGTGTGAAACGGGGTGTTTTCCACTTCTGCGCGTATGCGCTGCGCAACGCGCATGCCGGTTTCGCCGCTCGCCCCCGGCAAAAACACACAAAACTCCTCTCCGCCGATCCGTCCAACCAGATCACCCTTCCGCGTGACATTCTGAAGCGCGAAGGCGATCAGCTTCAAAGCGCGGTCGCCCACGCCGTGGCCGAATGTATCATTGATCGCCTTGAAGTGGTCGGCATCAATAACCAGCAAGGTGCCGGTTTCGATACGCGAGCGGCTGATCTTCATGGCCTCGAACAGCGCCTCACGGTTGAGAAGACCGGTCATGTGGTCGATCCGCGACCGTGCCTGCAGTTCTACATGAGCTTTTTCCAGCTGCAGATAGGCATCTTTGAGTTTGCCGTGCTGGTGGAAAATATAGGCGAGGGAAGGGAAGGCCGTTGCAGCGGGGATGCCCGCGCTGAGGCTGAGCGCGATGATGCCTGGAGTGGCGCCGGCAGAAAAGGCCACTATCGATGTCACCGCCAGGGAGAACGCAACGACAGACAGCGTTATCAGTGCTGCTTTCACAAGAGCAGTCTTCTTCATTCCCTCGCACTCCCAACCCTGAGTGAGGATGATCAACGACCCCGCCTTAACCCGAAATGAACGGGCTATATTTGCGGGCCTTATAAAAGGAACGCCGGATAGGGGAAAGGTATCATCATGCACGCCCTACAATTTTCCGGTTAAGAGTGCCATTAATGACACAATCACAGGTAGCATGATGGTTATATATTACGAAGAAATGTGAATAAGCACAACTATGTTTAAAAGAACGATCCCGTCAGGACATAAATCGCAAGTAGCTAATATAAGTATGAGACATTGCCAGCAAGGTATTCTGAAAAATCCCGGAGCAGCCGCGAGGCCGGAAACTCCGGGATTGAAGCTGCTGAAGGCTTTCGATCAGAAGACCGCCAGATATTTCAGAAGAGAAATGATGCCGATAATGATCACGATAACTTGAGCGATCTGTTTGACCTTAGCATCCAACGGCAGCATGTTGATGAGATAAAGTATGAGAAAGATAACGAGAATTGTTATCAGGAGACTGATAAGGATGGACATAGGCGGCCTGATCCTTCCCGGAACTTGGGGTTGCGTCGCTCACCGGACGACCGTTCCTTCGAGCCATCCGGTTGAGCCCGTTCGAGTCGGCAGGAAGAGCAGGGGCCCTGCTGCCGGCACATCGTTTCCAATCCAAAAACAATGTGCCGGTTAACGTTCCAAGAAAAAGAAGGTTCCGCTTTATAAGCAAGAACTTAAAACATGGCGTGCTGTTCAGTTCTGGAACTTCCCGATCGTCATTTGCGCATGCTGCCCGTTTCGCGACGGCGCTGATGCCAGCTGAAAGCTTCTTCGATCAGGTGAGGGGTATGCCCGCCACGCGCACAGGCCCGGCTGAAATAATCATTGAGCTGATCGCGATAGTCGGGATGCGCGCAATTGTCTATGATCGTCCGCGCCCGTTCGCGGGGAGCAAGGCCGCGCAGGTCGGCAAGGCCCTGTTCCGTCACGAGAATGTCCACGTCATGTTCGGTATGATCGACATGGGTTACCATTGGTACGACAGATGATATGGCGCCATTCTTGGCTTCGGATTTGGTCACGAAGATCGAAATAAAGGCGTTGCGGGCAAAGTCGCCCGAACCGCCGATGCCATTCATCATATGGGTGCCGTCGACATGTGTGGAGTTCACATTGCCGTATATGTCGAATTCTAGCGCGGTATTGATGCCGATGATGCCAAGACGCCGGATGACTTCCGGGTGATTGCTGATTTCTTGCGGACGCAGAATGAGTTTGTCGCGGTAACGATCGATATTGTTGAAGACGCGCTCTCCGCAAGCAGGGCTGAGCGTGATGGACGATCCGGATGCAAAGTCCAGCTTTCCGGCGTCGAAGAGATCAAAGGTGCTGTCCTGCAGCACTTCGCTATACATACGCAGATTATGGAACGGGCTGTCGGCAAAACCATTCAATACAGCATTGGCAATAGTGCCTATACCGGCCTGAAGCGGATTAAGTGTGAGGTCCAGACGCCCGGCAGCCACTTCCTGCATTAGAAACTCGATGAGATGGCCGGCGATGGCAATGGTTTCATTGTCGGCCGGTTCCACGGTCGACGCGCTGTCATTCTCTTTCGTGATGACGATTCCCGCAATCTTTTCCGGCGGGATCGGAATATAGGGCAGGCCGACGCGGCTATCGCACGCCATGACCGGTATAGGGTCACGGGAAGGGCGCTTCGTCGGGATATAGACGTCATGCAGACCTTCAAGCGCCATAGGCTGATTGAGGTTCACTTCCACGATGACCTTGTCGGCCAGAATGGCAAAGCTCGCCGAATTGCCGATCGATGTTGTGGGAATGATCCCGCCGCTCTCGGTTATGGCAAGTGCTTCAACGACCGCATAGTCAATGGCGCCGATCTGGTTCGAGCGCAATTGCTCGACGGTTTCGGAAAGATGCTGGTCGATGAACATCACCTCGCCGCGATTGATGGCGGCACGCAGAGTTTTGTCGACCTGAAACGGCATGCGCCGGGAAAGTACATGAGCTTCTGTAAGCAGCTTGTCGACGTCATGGCCGAGCGATGCGCCGGTAATCAGCGTGATCTTGAAAGGATCTGTCGCAGCACGCGCCGCCATGGCGACCGGCACAGCCTTGGCGTCGCCAGCGCGGGTGAAACCGCTCATACCCACGATCATGCCGTCCTGAATCAGGCTCGCGGCCTGCTCCGCGGTAATGATCTTGTCCCGAAGCGAAGTGTTGCGAATGCGTGCTTCCAACATCGTAAATCTACCTTCCTTACCATCCAGGCTCGAACCGGAAATGGTGCTCGCTGCGTCCAGAGCCGGATACTGCCACCGTTCCATTAGCGGGTCACGGCACCGTCCGCGTATTAGCGCATATGGAGGGGCAGTACACGCATGCTTTGGTCTTAGATGCAAAACAGATGGCTACGACTCAAACCGTTCTTTCCACGGCTCGCGCTTCTACGGAATGATCCAAATCAACGACACAGCGTGGCCGCGTGCACAGTCGATCATCACAAGAATCCTGGCATCTAAAAAGGAACGGGAGGCAATAGGGCAGCGATCTAAAAATGTCGCAGTTCTAATTTGTCCAAGCGTCGCATCTGTATATTGCTGTGTGAGTTCATGCCGAAGCGTGGAATAGCCCCTTAATTGCCCGGACAGTTTCTGCCACTTAAATAAGTGATAGGACTACTGTTCACATTATGACTGGTAATAGCATTAAGATGGAAATTCTTTCCGGCCCTGAGCGGCGTCG